>MDSV01122383.1_pt1 | contig 44320 bp, 35 predicted proteins | sample 810851 | NCBI WGS metagenome assembly MDSV01 (sample SAMN05326640, study PRJNA326480) | marine metagenome | isolation source: seawater | place: Atlantic Ocean: North East | collected 2012
AATAGGTAGCGCGCAAAGTGTGCTGCACCCCTCGACGCGGTCTAAATCCGACATCCCCGGTAAACCCTGTTCCCTCTACACCTTGATTGTCACTATGGAGAAACTGGGTATCCACTACCCAACGGTTGTCCGCAGAAAAATAATGCACATCCACGCCATTGACGCTTGCCTCTTCTTCCGGGTGATCCAGCATCGTGCCCATCCAGCCAATCTGACGGCGACCGCCTCCCCCGGTATTTTCATAGAGCAGTCTGCCCACCAGGAAGTCTCGTCCGGTGGCCTGCACACCAACAACAGTGCCATCGTCCAGGGTGCCTTCGATCTGCGAATCATCTTCCGACGCAATCAACGCACCATAGCGAAGATTGCCGCTTTGTCCAGCCAATTTCATTGCGCCCAACAGGTCAGTGGGCTGACTCAAATCAGTTGGCACAACCGTGATGCCATCAGGCACCTCATAATCCGCAGCGCCACCGATGCGGCGTGTGTTAAGGACTTGAATAGGCCCACCCGGCCCACCCCCGCCGCGGGTGCGTGGCGAGGTATTGTTAAAAATGTCCTGGCCCTCCTGGAAGAACACCCGGCGTTCCGGGAAGAACTGTTCAAACGCAGTGAGGTTCACAATCACATCGTCTGCTTCTACGGTACCAAAGTCAGGATTCAAGGTGGCTGATAGCAAGGTGTTAGTCGTGGGTCGCCAATAAATGTCTGTGCCTACCCGAGGATCGTTGTCATGGCGAATGCCGTCAAAAACATTCGATACAAAGGGATAGAAAGTAAGTTGTCGTCGCGGTTCGATATCTCGAAGTTCAAACTTCATAAACGCGGACAGATATTCATTCACGGTACGTGGTAAGGGTGGATTGGACCAGGCCTCTCCGCCGATAGAGCCCACCTGGCGCTCGAAATACAGGCCGATTTGTCGGGTATCGGCGACCTGGGGTAGAGGCATCATGGACCAGGGAATGTAGTACTCCACACTCCAACCGTCATCCAGTGCCTGAGTGCGCGCGTTCCAGGCGCCATCCCACTGCATGTTCATTTGGCGCTCTGGCAGCAGCGAGGCATCAGTCATGGAATCACCCAGATTGATGCGCAGAAAAAATCCATACAGCCCAGTGCCGGAAGCATCTACTCCCACCACAAAACCGTCGCGGTTGAGCTGGGTGTCTCTGGGAGTCATCAGTGCCACTAGCGTCTCTTCAGGCTGATGATTTTTCGCACCGACGTAGATGCCCTGCTCGGTGTAGAACACACGAATATCAGTTTGATAGGGGGTTTCTGCCAGGGTATCCGGATTGATGACGCGCATGCCATCGAAGGCTGGAATCCGGTCCCAGACGGATTCATCGAGAAAGCCATCCAGCTGGATGCTTGCATCATCCCCCTCGATACGGGTCATTTGGGGAATCGGGATCTGAGCCCTGGCCAGTGAGAACAGAGAGCAAGCAACACTCAATAAGAGACCGCGGAGCGCTATTCCAGCCATAATCTTTCCCTGCAGGGCTTGTGGTCGAGGGCTTCTCATGTGAAACGAGAGCCGCCGTTGTTATTAGTGTTGCCGCACTATATACGATTTAGCGAAAGGACTACCTTATCCGCAACAATTAATTGCATTTCCGATAGTGCGAATTCGGTGAATCAGGCGTGGCTCAAAGGGGGGGTGAGTATAGAAAATATTGACACTATAACCAGCCTGATCTGCTTTCTGGATTCTGGATTCTGGATTCTCGGCCCAAAACCAGGGCCGCGACCGTCTTGCAGCCGCGCACAAAAAAAAGCGCCCCTGCTTCCAGGGACGCTTTTCGTATTCAGCTTATTGGCTGAAGGTTTTTAGTTGGTAACAAACTCAGGGTACGCTTCCATACCACAGTCGATGATATCCATCCCTTCCTCCTCTTCCTCTTCCGTGACGCGGATTCCCATCACTACCTTAATTGCCAACCAGGTAACCAGACTCGCTCCAAAAACCCAGGCAAAGATAGTCAGCATGCCGACTAGCTGACCCATGAATGTCGCATCGGGGTCGGACAGGAGAACGGCGAATATACCGAAAATACCCACGGTGCCATGGACGGAAATTGCGCCAACAGGATCGTCGATCTTCAGCTTATCAAGGGTGACAATGCTGAACACTACAATAGTACCGCCAATTGCGCCGATAATGGTCGAAAGCAATGGCGTAGGATCTGCAGGTTCCGCTGTAATAGCTACCAGGCCAGCCAGCGCGCCGTTAAGACACATAGTCAGGTCAGTTTTTCCAAACATCAGCCGGGCAACAATCATCGCTGCTATTAATCCGCCTGCGGCCGCAGCATTCGTGTTAAGGAATACGTTTGCAACTTCATTGGCGACGCCAATACCACCGAGTTTCAGAGTTGAACCACCGTTAAATCCGAACCATCCCATCCATAGGATAAATGTGCCAAGTGTAGCCAGAGGCAAGTTGGCACCAGGAATAGCTTGTGCCGCGCCGGTAGCGCTGTACTTGCCTTTTCTGGGTCCCAACAGTATCACACCCGCTAGGGCAGCAGCAGCGCCAGCCAAGTGCACAATGCCTGATCCAGCATAGTCACTGTAACTTAGCTCGAACATGCCGAATACAGATTTGCCGCCCCAGGTCCATCCACCTTCAATAGGATAAATTACGCCCGTCATAACTACGGCGAATGCCAGGAATGCCCAGAGCTTCATTCTCTCAGCTACCGCTCCCGATACGATTGACATCGCTGTTGCGACGAAGACAACTTGGAAAAAGAAGTCTGATGCGCCTGCGTACTCACCCATATCGCTGAATCCGGCTTCGTTTGAGGCATCGAGTACAGCTTGGACAGCAGCGTCATCCATTCCAGCTACCGTAGTCACGCCGGATAAGAACAGGCCACCGTCGTACATGAGGTTGTATCCACATACTAAATACATGGTACAAGCAATCGCGAACAGTGCGACATTCTTGGTTAGAATTTCTGTGGTGTTCTTGGTGCGGACCAGGCCCGCTTCAAGCATGGCAAACCCTGCTGCCATCCACATCACCAGTGCGCCACAGATCAAAAAGTAAAACGTATCCATCGCGTACTGTAGTTCAAATATTTGGTCTTGCACTTTAATATCCTCCGAGATTTATCCGAGCCGAAGACTCTTTAAATTTTATGCGAATCAGCCTAGATAGCATCTTCTCCAGTTTCTCCAGTGCGAATTCGAATGATCTGCGTCAAGTCAGAGACAAAGATTTTGCCGTCCCCGATCTTGCCCGAGTTCGCAGCCTTAGCTATCGCGTCAAGGGCTTGATCCAATAAATCCGAAGAAATAGCGGCTTCGAGCTTTATCTTGGGTAAAAAGTCCACCACATACTCTGCTCCGCGGTACAACTCTGTGTGACCTTTCTGTCGCCCAAAACCTTTGACTTCAGTAACGGTAATGCCTTGTACGCCAATCTCGGAGAGCGCCGCGCGGACGTCGTCCAGTTTGAATGGCTTTATAATAGCCGTGACTAATTTCATTTTATTTTGCTCCTAATTGTAAAAGTTGCGGCAGCGCCAAATCGCCCAGCGCTGCAAACGCCCCTCAAGAGATTTTGGCTTATAGTTCAAAATCCATGCTGTACCCGACAACAAATTTGATTTCATCGTTGTCGCGAGCCCCCATACTGGCATAGTCCTCAACGCCGTCGCCGTCATCGTCATCACCGAGAGTCGTCGTGGTAACCATCGCCGAGAATCCATCTTTAGCGATACTGATATTCAAGTCCCAGTAATCATCGGTGGCCCCGTTGAACGCGTACATGAAATCGCCTTCATGAAAACCCGCATGCAAGCCAATTTCTGCGCCGCTTTCCAAAGGGATTACATAGTCGAGGGAAGTGTACGAAGCTTCAGCGAATCCGAAGTCCTGCCCGGGCCCTTCGTCAGGTTCAGCATTCACTAGCAGAGAAAGCGTTGCACTGAAGTTGCCGACTCCAACGGTGCCATAGAGCTCGCCAAAATCGAAACCGGCATTTGAGTCGTAGTTGTAGTAGAGGTAACCGATGTCGTAGCTGATATCTCCCGCCTCACCTGCATAGCCGAAATAGATATCATGCTCATAAGAATAAACGTCGTCAGAATCGTATGAAACATTGGATGCCCAGGTACCAATGTAGAAACCGCTGTCGTCTGCGTAGTCGATTCCGCCCTGCACGGCAGCTTCATTAATCGATTGGGTCAGGCCGCGCCAGATATAGTTATTCGTTAATCCCGCATTAGCACTCCAGTCAGCGCTGGCTGCGCTGGAAAAAGCGATTGCCGCGGATGCCAGAGTCAGTCTTGCGGCAGTATGAGTAAACATGGTCATGGGTTCTCCTATGAGTTGATATTGTTATTGCGAGCTAGCCTTGCCCGCGGGAAGCCTTCAGTGATGAAGTAGCAAACTCCAGGCCAACTTGAAGATAAGTATTTAATACAGCAGGTTAGGAGGGTTTTTTGGCTTTATCAATGTTTAGCTGAGCATGGTCAGTCAAGCAAATTACACCATAACAGTGCGTAGATTTTTGCTACGCACCATTGTTGTGCGCGATCGATCGAGAGCAAATTTTTCAATCCAATTAGACCAAAACGCAACTGTGAGACCTCATGCCAATCACGAAAACAAGGGGCTCAAAACCGCAGAAATTCGTGGGCACCCCATGCTTCGTGAAGCCGTGCACGACCGGATCGCTAGTTGTCCTGATTGCAGGCTGGGCAGTTCTTAGCGAACCCAGCAACAGGGAATCCCGGGGTTCGGTGAAATTTAGAGCCAGAGTTGATAAAGGGAAGGTAAAGCCATAAGGTAAATAAATACCCGACCAAAAACAGGACGCTGCCATGCACAGACGAGATTTCCTTAGCAAACTGCCCGGCCTTGCAACCATTCCACTGATGCTGCCGCAGGCTGCATTGGCTGCGCAGTCGGCGCGCCTGCAGATCACTGATGTCCGATTGATCAGGATTAAACTGATCGAGGACAAGGGTATTCTCGCCCGACGCGTAGATACGCCTCGTGGCGGACTGCACGTTCAAATTGGTAACTTCACCGTGACCGAAGTCCACACAGACCAGGGCTTGGTTGGCATCGGCCCTGGAATTCCGCCTGAGAACATCGAGTACGTGAAAAATCTGCTCGTTGACAAAGACCCTTTTGAGATCAATGAACATGCCGCAGCGCTTTATCGCCCGCAGCGGAGATGGGGTGCTTCGGTAGAGATCGCACTATGGGATCTGCTGGGTAAGGCAACGAATTTACCGCTCTACAAACTCTGGGGCGGTGGGCGCGACAAAGTCCTGCCCTATGCGGCTATGTGGGGCATTGGTACTGTAGAAGACCGGGTCGAAATCGCAATTCGGTTAAAAGAGGACGGCTGGCGCGCGATCAAATTGCGTTCGGGATTCAGGACGATGGAGGAGGATATCCGCGTCGTGGAACTGGTTCGAGACGCGGTGGGCGATGATTTTCACATTCTGTGCGACGGCAACAAGGCACCTGGCGATGCCGACGCCAATGGCGAGGATCCCACACTTTGGAACTTCAAGCGCGCATACGACACCGCGATGGCTTACCAGGAGCTCAACGTCTATTGGCTGGAAGAGCCTCTACCCCGCTATGACTATGAGCGTCTGGCAGAGCTAAACCGCCTCCTTGCCATGCCCATGGCAGGCGCTGAAGCTAATTGGGGCATCCATGAATTCAGGTGGTTGCTTGAGCAGGGTTGCTTCGACGTTCTGATGCCGGAGATAGGCGATATTGGTCCCCTGATGTCTCGCACCGTAGGAACCCTTGCGGCTGCCTACAACAGACAAGTCTCGCCGCACTCGGCGCCGTTTGAACGTCGATTAGTCAATATTTGCGGGATTCACCTAATCGCTTCAATGCCGAATGGCCCGATAACCGAGTTTATCCACGAACCACCCCACGCAGATATCTTCGAGGGTTGGCAGGTCTTCGAGAATCCACCTGTCCTTGAAGCCGACGGCCAGATAAAAGTACCTCAGGGCCCAGGCCTCGGGGTTAAATTCAGGCCGGATCTGATCGAAGAATTTTGAAATTAATAGCGAAATTAAAGAATTAATAGGTACAGATCTATTTTTTAAAAAGATGGGGAGGTGTAATCATCTGTCTGGTACGCAAACTGACACAAACAAGTCAGCTCCTTCGGAATCTCTAAAACTGGAGAACATCAAAGAGAGCGAGTTCAGTTAAAGTGACATTGCGCGTTCAAAAAATTGTGCACCCGACTCCCAATGAGTCCGCACCTCTAAGTCGCAGTGACCTTCAATCCGGCAATCTCGGAAGGTGTTGCTTTGAGCGCGATGGCTAGCTGGTCAAAAAAGTCTAACTCAGGATCTCGAATTAACTCGTCAGCGCGGATCAAATTAGCAAGGCAGTCGAGTATGGTGATGCGGCGCTCCTTGCTGAGTTTGCGCGCCGCGTTTTCAAGCGTACGCTCCAGCGATTTCGATTCGAAGAGCTAGGAGGAAGCGGCTGTCAGTATGTCAGCTTCCGAAAAGTCATCGCCAGTAAATTCTTTAAGTGCTTGACGCACGCGCGTGACCTCAATCGATTCCACATTGGCGTCCGCGCGGGTGGCTCTGGCCAGAACCAATAACAGCATCTATTGAAACAGAACTTCCTGATTCTTGCCTGCTCCCCTGTCGCTTATCAGTGCCTTGATTGTGCTGAAGTGAATGAGGGCCATGCTTACTCCTTGAGTTTGACAGGTTACTAAGCGCTAGAAACCATTGATTTTTGGAAGTTTAAATAATTAATGTTTATCAGGTTGAATTTGATAAGAGTGCCGGAAGATGTATCAGTGGCTCTATTATTCCAATTTTCTTAACATCAGCCCCGCCCGCTGGCCAACCGGCACCTGCCGATTAGGAAAGACTATATATTCGGGTTCCTCACCCACAACATACTGCTCATCGCCATCCTGTGAAATAACGCTTCCTGGTGAAAACTCGGAGAAACTCGGCACATCATCAGCAACGAAAAATTCCCAGCTCTCGCTACTGCGCTGAATACTGTGTTTTACAACAAAAGAGTCCACAACACGTGTCGGTGCGTCTGGCAGATTATCCCCTGCAATGAGTGAACGCAGGATAGAATCGATACCGGTAAATCGACTCAGACCATTTTCGCCAAAAGGATTCGCCTTGCCCAACTCGAGGGTGAAACTCAGCGCGCCCTGTTTGAGTGAAGTGAATGAGGAAAAGGTATTGGCCTCCTGCTGCTGCAGCAAAACTGTGTGTATGTCAGCTTTGTCCAAAAACGCTTTTTGCTCCTCTGGCAATTCCCTGCCTTCAACAAAAGGGAAGACAGCAAATCGCTCTCTGGCGGAGTCTCGAATCGCCGTATGGCAGTCATAGTGAAAGTGTTCATTCACGGTTACCGGCTCTTCAGCAAAGAAATTGGCCACATAGGCCTCCAGCTTTGCCGCACGCTTAACCTCTTTCAGCTTAAGGTCCTGATGCTGCCAATCACCACAGAACAACCGATTCATATTGAGATCGACAAAGCGCTCGCCACTCGCCATGGCCCAGGGATTCCCCAGAATGAACAGGACCCGTCGCCCGCAGTCCAGTTCTTCGCTAAGCAGGTCATCAATGATTGTTGAGATAATTTCTATGGGCGCAGTCTCATTGCCATGTATGCCACAGGAGATCACCAGCGAAGACTCGCAGGCTGTATTCGGCTCAAACTTGATGACCCCATTGTCCAACAGCGTTACTTCAGTGCCGGCTGACAAAATGGAGTGTTTGCTGGCAACGGCTGCGTCCGCATTCGCGATTGTGTGCTTGATGATGTCTTTATGGGGAGAAAAAAAGAAGACTGTCATAATTGCGCTACTGAATAGTGACAAGCTCAGTAATCATACAGCATTGATTGAAACGGGTCAGAGGTTTACCCCCAAAGCTTTGATTCCCACCGACCGATCTCTGTGCCCATTCGACGGCACGAAGGCTACATGGACGATTCGCGATATTTGATTCAATTGATAACTTATGTCACCCAAGCTTAAAGTCAGATCTGTCAAAAAAAGGAAACAATTTCGATTTAACCTAGCCAAATTACTAATATCTCTCAACCCAACCGCGGGTAACTGCGGTTGTTGCATGCTTCTCCTATGATGAAGATACTGTTTATTTGCACCCACAATCGCTGCCGTAGCATTCTATCCGAATCCATTAGCAACAAAATCGGTGCCGGCCAGATTGAAGCCCGCAGTGCTGGCAGCCAACCTGTCGGGGAAGTGCATCCACTAAGCCTGAAGTACCTGAGTGAGGCTGGCTATCCCAACGAGGGACTGCGCAGCCAATACTGGGATGAATTCGAAAATTTTGCAGCCGACCTCATCGTGACAGTTTGTGATGCCGCCGCCGGTGAAGCCTGTCCGGTTTATTTTGGCGGCAGCTTGAAAGTGCATTGGGGGCTAGCTGACCCTTCTAAAGTAGACGGAAGCGACTCGGAAAAGGAGCAAGCATTCATGTCCTGTATCGAAGAAATCGCCAGACGCGCTGAACAAATCAAAGTGCTCGCCTCGCAGGATCTCGACAAGGACGCGTTACGCACAGCACTGCATGCAATGGGTGCCAATGGATGAGCGATAGTGAATGGGACTTGCCAAACGTCGACCGCGCCAGCTTCGACCTGCCCTCGCTGGACAAAGTGCAGGCTCAGCAGATATCACACAAGCCTCGCATCCTGTTGTTGTATGGCTCTCTGCGTGAGCGTTCCTACAGTCGCCTGGTAATCGAAGAGTGCGTGCGCCTGCTCACCGCATTTGGTGCCGACGCCAAGGTATTTGATCCCCGTGGCTTACCTCAGCCCGATACCGAAGATGAGTCCCACCCCAAAGTGAATGAACTGCGCGAGCTGATGATCTGGTCTGAGGGTCAGGTCTGGTGTTCGCCAGAGCGCCACGGTGCCATGACCGGGATTTTCAAGAGCCAGATCGACTGGGTGCCACTCAACCTGGGCGGCGTCCGCCCCACTCAGGGCAAAATCCTTGCCATCATGCAGGTCTGCGGCGGCTCTCAGTCTTTTAACGCGCTCAATCAGATGCGCGTGCTTGGACGCTGGATGCGCATGGTGACCATTCCCAATCAGTCATCCGTACCCAAGGCCTTTCTGGAATTTGAGGAAGACGGCCGCATGAAGCCCTCCCCTTACTACAATCGCATCGTCGATGTGATGGAGGAACTGATGAAATTCACACTGATGCTGCGAGGCAATAAGGATTACTTTGTGGATCGCTATTCCGAGCGGGTGGAGACCGCCGAGCAGGTCAGCCAACGGGTGAATCAGCGCTCGCTGTGACGGTGTTGCCCGAGGATAGCTTAACCCATAAATTCGCAAGGACCAGATTCCACATTCAGCGCCACATTCGTTACATCCCCATAGCGTTGCAACCCCGGAGCCCGCTGCTGGGATTGTTCACGGCACTGACCCAATTTCTGGGCACAGAGATTTTCTATATTGGAGATGCGACTGTGGCGGCGATCTTAAGCCCTATTAACAACCTCGCCACAGCGCTTGTAATTATCTGGCGCATCACCCGGTATGGGTGGAGTCACGCCAGTCAGGCCGCCTATTCCAGCTAGCTAGATTAGTCATTAGTGCGATGCAAAATCACCCCGGTGACGCCAATACGGCTCAAATTCCACTACGGCTTATCGCCGGATTCAAGTAAGCTTGCTCTCAGGAAGAACAGGGAGCACCCCATGGAAAAATTTGGCATCGGCCAGTCTGTAACCCGCGTTGAAGACCATCGTTTCACCCGCGGCGAGGGCCAGTATATTGAAGACATAAACCTTGAGAACGAGACCGTCGGCGTCTTCGTGCGCTCGCCCCACGCCCATGCCCGCATTCTCGAGATCGACAAGAGCTCGATAGCCGATGCGCCAGGCGTACTCGCAATATATACCGGCGAAGATCTGCGCGCAGACAATATCGGTGATGTCCCCTGCGGTGCCCTGGTTGAAAACATCGATGGCACGCCCTGCGCCAACCCGTCTAGGCCGGCGCTGGCACTGGAGCGAGTCAGGCACGTGGGCGACGCGGTGGCATTGATCGTCGCCGAAACGCGTCAGCAGGCCCTGGACGCGGCAGAACAACTCTGGGTTGATTACAATATCCTCGATGCGACTGTAGATACCGCTGCCAGCCTTAGCGAGTCAGCACCCCAAGTTTGGGATGAGGCACCAGCCAATCGCTGCTTTCATTGGCACAGCGGCAAGCAAACAGAAACCGAAGTGGCATTCGCTGCGGCAGACAACATCGTTGAACTGGAACTGGTCAATAACCGTGTGATTCCCACCTCCATGGAGACTCGCGGCGCCATTGCAGACGTGGAGGCAGAATCGGGTCGGCTGGTTTTGCATGTGTCATGTCAGGGCGTCCATTTATTGCGACGCCTGCTAGCTGAGGCCATATTTAACTGTGCACCGGAAGACATACTGGTTAAGTGCTACGACGTAGGCGGCGGCTTTGGCATGAAGATATTCCTGTTTCCGGAGTATGTTGCCCTGCTTTACGCAACCCGCAAACTCAGTCGTCCAGTGAAATGGATCTCTGAGCGCAGCGAAGCCTTTACCGCTGACAGTCACGGTCGCGATCACGTTAGCAAACTCAAACTGGCCGTGAGCAATGACGGCAAAATGCTGGGACTGAAAGTAGAAACCATCGCCAACCTCGGTGCCTACCTCTCTAACTTCGCCCCTTTTGTGCCAACTGCCGCTGGAGTCTCCATGCTAGTAGGTTGCTACGCAATTCCCACCGCCCATGTGGAAGTGCATGGCGTGTTTACCAACACCGCGCCAGTTGATGCCTATCGCGGGGCCGGTCGGCCCGAGGCGATCTATGCCATTGAACGGCTGATAGATTACGCCGCGCAAGAAATTAGTCTTGCACCGGATGAAATGCGGCGACGTAATTTTATTCCCGCAGAAAGCATGCCTTACACCACCGCGTTTGATCTCAAATATGACTCCGGAGAGTTTGAGCAACATATGGAGCAGGCGCTGGAAGTATCCGGGTGGCACAGTTTTTCACAGCGCAAGCAGGCATCGGCAGCGCAGGGTAAGCTGCGCGGCATTGGCCTGGCCTGCTATATCGAGCGCTGCGCCGGTGGTGCGCCGGAACAGGCACGCCTCGCGGTCGATAGCGAAGGACACATCACGCTGTACATTGGCACAATGTCCAATGGTCAAGGCCACGAAACAGCATTCCGCCAGATTCTCAATGAGCGCCTTGGCGTTGACTTCGATGATATAAGCATCGTGCAGGGTGACTCTGATCGCGTGGAAAGCGGCGGCGGCACTATGGGCTCACGCTCGGTGCCTGTTGGCGGCGCTGCCATCAGCGCCGCGGCGGAAAAGCTGATAGAAACCGCGAGAGTCAAGGCAGCAGACTTGCTCGAGGCTACCATTGCCGACATCGATTTCGAGCAGGGCAAATTCCTGATTGTTGGCACCGATCGCAGCGCCAGCTTCAAGCAAGTTGCAGCCTCGGTGAGCACCGGCGACGAACTGAGCTTCGATGAAAAAGATTCCTTCGCACCGGGCGAGGCTACCTATCCCAACGGTTCTCACGTCTGTGAACTGGAAATTGACCCGGCAACGGGGACCATCGAGATTCTCGACTACACCGTGGTGGATGACTTCGGCAAGGTGGTCAATCCGCTATTGCTTGAAGGCCAGGTGCATGGCGGCATTGGCCAGGGCCTGGGTCAGGCACTGCTGGAATGCTGCGCCTATGAGGCGGAATCCGGCCAACTGCTGTCAGCCAGCTTTATGGATTACACGATGCCGCGGGCGGACGATTTACCGGCGATTAGATTTCAACGTCGGGAAGTTCCCTGTACCACTAACCCACTCGGCATCAAAGGCGCGGGAGAGGCTGGCGCCATTGGGGCACCGCCGGCGATTGTAAACGCCGTGGTCAACGCATTGGCCGAGCGCGGCATCAACCATGTGGATATGCCGCTCACTCCCAATCGGGTCTGGCGACTGGCGACCGCCTAATCCGCAGGATCCCGCCCTGCAGGCTCCTTGTGGTGCGCTGGCTGAGCAGACATCATCGGATATTGCATTTTTTTGGTGCGTTGCTTTGAGCGCTCAATGCCAATCGCGCCCGTGCGCGTTCCTCACAGGTAATAAAGACGCAGTTAATTCAGTTTAAAATTCAATAAATTCAGAGAGCTAGGGGATCACCGGGCAAGTTAGGGGAAAGCTTGCCAGGATTCCCTCAATGTTGGCCTGAAACTTGAAGCACGAGAAGTCTGATGAACCAAGATGTTGCAAACACACCGCCTTTTTTAGTGTTTACAGACCTGGATGGCAGCCTGATGGAGCACGAAACATACTCCATTGAAGCTGCGCGCCCGGCGCTTGCTGAGCTGGCGGATCGAGGCATCACTCCTATTTTCGCCTCCAGCAAAACAGCCACGGAAATCATCAGCATTCAAGCAAGCAGCGGGCTCAATGCCCCATTTATTTGTGAGAATGGCGCAGCCATCTACGGAGGCGGCAGTGAAAGCGCCGGACCCATTGCGGTTTTCGGCTCACGCAGCAGCGAATGGCTGACGGAAGTGCATGATCTGCGCGAACGCATGGGCTGGAAGTTCTCTGGATTTGCCGACTGGTCGAATCAGGAAGTGTCCGTGCACACCGGTCTACCTGCAGCAGATGCAGAGCGAGCGCGACAGCGGGAGTTCACCGAACCAATGCTATGGCAGGATACTCACGCGAATTTCCAACTGTTTCTGGAAGCGTTGGCAAAGCTCGAACTTACCACTCTGGAAGGCGGCCGATTCATCAGTATTCAAAGCGACTTCGACAAGAGTAACGGAATGAAGTGGTGGCAATCCCGTTTCGCCGAACCGAGACCATTTCTTGTCGCACTTGGCGATAGTCCCAATGATGAATCCCTGTTGGCGGCAGCCGATGTTGCGGTTGCCATCAAGTCTGCAAAGTCTGACCAACTGGATCCGGCTGGCCCGCAGCGATTGATTCGTACCAATCGGCCGGGGCCTTCAGGCTGGAACGATGCGATAAACGAAATTCTGGCGCTGTTCGATGCAGCGCAGTTACTTGAGGATTAATGGAGGAAAGATGGGCGATTTTCATCAAAACGGCGTCGTGACTACCCTGCACAACCTGGGGCAGCGACCGATTGTTGAAATGGAAGAGGAGCTTAGCCGATTCAAGAGCAGCAGGCCTATGGGCCTGGTCCTGCCCTCACTGTTTTCTGAGTTAGAAGGCCCTGCGCTTTCCCATATCGTCGATGAATTAACCGAAGTCCCCTACCTCAGTGAAATTGTCATTGGCCTGGACCGAGCTAACCTGAATCAGTACTATCACGCCATTGAGTATTTTTCCAGACTGCCCCAGCATCATCGCATCCTCTGGAACGATGGCCCACGCCTACGAGCCATCGATTCTCAGCTAAAAGAGTTAGGACTGGCACCATCACACGAGGGTAAAGGGCGCAATGTCTGGTATTGCTACGGCTATGTACTAGCTTCGGGTCGCGCCGACGCAGTCGCCCTGCACGATTGCGACATTCTTACCTACGATCGCAGCCTGTTGGCGCGTCTCATCTATCCAGTAGCAAACCCAAACTTTAGTTATGCGTTCTGCAAGGGCTTCTATGCTAGAGTTGCCGGTAACCGCATTTCTGGTAGGGTCGTGCGCCTGTTAGTGACACCTCTCATACGCACTTTGCAACAGGTCTGCGGTGAGTCTGAATATCTTAACTATATGGATAGCTTTCGCTACCCGCTTGCCGGGGAATTCAGCATGCGCGCCTCGGTCATCAATGACCTCCGCATCCCCAGCGACTGGGGGCTGGAAATTGGCGTGCTGTCGGAAATGAAACGAAACTATGCAACAAACCGTCTGTGTCAGGTGGATATAGCCAACAACTACGATCACAAGCACCAGGATCTGTCCATCGATGATAAGGCCAAAGGGCTATCACGCATGAGCATGGATATCGCCAAGGCCTTTTTCCGTAAACTCGCTACCAATGGCGAGGTATTTTCTCCTGAAGTTTTTCGAACGATCAAGGCCAGTTACTATCGAATTGCCCTAGACTTCATCGACTCTTATCAGAATGACGCGATCATCAATGGCCTCAATTATGACCGTCATACTGAAGAAGCCTCCGTTGAAATGTTTGCCAGCAACATTATGGAAGCCGGTGAGCATTTCCTTGAGAGGCCGATGGATAAGCCATTTATCCCGAGCTGGAATAGAGTCATCAGTGCGATACCTGATATCCTTGAGCAATTGAAGACAGCAGTTGAAGAGGACCAAGCGGAGTACACCCCTACCAAGTAACATGGAATACATTCCCGAAGAAACGGAAAAGGAACTTCATCGCCGGGTAGCAGAGCACCTTGCTGTCATCTACCCTTACGAGGATCGCGAGGCACTGAGCGCCGAGCTTGTTGCCGAAATGAGCATGGGGCGCAATATCCAGTTCCCTACCCCCCATAAGAATCTCTGGGATGAGGGTGACTGTGTCGTCATCACTTATGGCAACACCATCAAGACCGATAATGAATTACCTCTTGTTACCCTGCACCGGTTCCTCAATGAACATCTGAAGGAATATGTCACCGCAGTACATATCCTGCCCTTCTTCCCATTCAGCTCCGACGACGGTTTCTCCGTTATGGATTACCTTATGGTCAATCCGTCGCTCGGTAACTGGAAAGAGATCGAGGAGATAGCCAAGGATTACAAATTGATGTCCGACCTGGTCATCAACCATATGTCCAGCCGCAGCCGTTGGTTTGATAATTTCAAGAAAGGTCTCGATCCTGGCAAGGACTATTTCGTGGTGGCGAATCCCACCGATGATTACAGCGCTGTGGTTCGACCCCGTAATTCACCGCTGCTAACCCCGGTGCAGACTGCCAATGGCGAAGTTCACGTCTGGTGCACATTCAGTCACGACCAGGTTGATCTTAATTTCCGCAACCCTCAGGTACTAAAGGAATTCGTGCATATTGTGCGGGAGTATCTGAATCATGGCGTATCGATCTTCAGGATGGATGCCGTGCCTTATCTCTGGAAAGAACCGGGTACGGCCTGCGTCCACCAGCAGCAAACCCATGAGATTATTAAACTGCTGCGCACCCTTATCGAACACCATTCGCCTGAAGCACTGATTATCTGTGAGAACAACGTACCGAACCGTGAGAATCTAACCTACTTCGGCAACGCCAATGAAGCCCACATCATCTACAACTTTTCTTTGCCACCGCTGCTGGCCTACACCTTGCTGTCCGGTGATTGCCGTCACCTGAAAACGTGGATGATGAGTATGCCCCCGGCGCAGGCAGGCACCGCCTATCTGAACTTCATTGCTTCCCATGACGGCATTGGATTACGGCCACTGGATGGGCTACTTAGTAATGAGGAGCGGGACCAATTAGTGCAGACCGCGCAGGCTGCCGGCGGCAAGGTGACATTCCGGCGAGCGCGGGAAGGATTCGATAAACCCTATGAACTCAATATCGCCCTGTTTGATCTTCTCAAGGGCACGTTTGAAGATGCTACTGATAACTATGGTTTCGAACGCTTCATTTGCGCCCATGCCATCATGCTGGCGCTTGAGGGTATACCGGCGATCTACATACAAAGCTTCCTCGGCTCGCGCAATGATCATTGGCGTGTGGAACACACGGGACGCAATCGCTCGATCAATCGCCATATTTGGCAAGAGGGAGCGCTGGAAGCAGAGCTCTCTGACACCGATTCCACACATGCCCGAGTTTTCAGTGAGCTGACTCGTCTACTTGGGTTGCGCAAAAGACAAGCTGCGTTCCACCCTAATGCCACCCAATACACCCTACACCTCGGGCACGAAATCTTTGCCTTCTGGCGACAGAGCATCAATCGAGGCCAGAGCATTTTCTGCATCAACAATGTCACCAACCGGGAACAGACTGTCTGCCTGGCGGACATTAACCTGATCAGCACTGACGACTGGCAGGACCTGATCAGCGGACAGCAGTTCGGGGAGATAGATGAGTTTTTGACTCTGCGTCCGTATCAATCTGTGTGGATTACCAACCACATCCCTGATGCAGCGGAGTGAGGTCTATTGGTCACGCTCCTGTTGGAGCTGCTCATAGTAAATCCGCTCCAGTCTCTCAACCGCTGCAACAAACCCTGAAGGATCGACAAAGTTATCTGCTGAATAGGCCTGCCCCGGCTGCCATTTTCCGTGCATGCCATACTGGCTGGCATGGGCCGCAACCCAGACGTCCACCTCCATAGCCTTCTGATTGGAATAGGTGCCGGCGAAATCATTCGACACTCCCGGGTAAGTGGGATCCACCACCAGTTGCTTACCAGGATTGATGGTGCCCATATTGGCGATAAGCACTCGGTAATCCCTGCCATTTTCCCTGACGGTCATGGCGTAGCTAGAACTACCTTCGGTATGGCCCGGATGCTCATGAACGGTAAGAGAGACACCGCCAAGTTCAATTCTGTCTCCTTCCTGAATTATGCGCTCCACAGAAACCGGCTCAAATGTCTGGCGGCCGCCAAAATGCGCGTCACTGAATCCGCCGTCTTCCAGCACCCTGGCGTCCTTCGGCGTTGCGAAGACTGCGGCGCCGCTGAGCGCCTTGATCTCTGCCATAGCAGCAGTGTGGTCCCAGTGCGCCTGCTGGGTCAGGAGAATACGCACATCTTCCAAATCAAACCCGAGAGCAGCCATATTATCTCGAATTAGTTGAGTCGAATCCTCCAGCCCCGTATTGATGAGAATATGGCCCTCTTCCGTGGAAATCAGAAAAACGCTCAGGTCATAGCTACCGACGCCGTAAAGGTTGCCGATTACGCGAAAACCAGGAAAAGGCCGAGCCCAGTTTTCGCGCTGGGCCTGAGTCGATGCTGCGCTGAGCAGGGTAACAATACCGAGAATTAATAGTAGCGAACGTGATTTATGCTGCCGCACGATCCTTCCCCTTTTTTATTACTTTTCTTAATAGTCGGCTTGTTATTTTGAACAACAGCCAGATGTTAGCGATTTCGATCAGATCAGCAAAATATTAACAAGCACATCGACTCTTGTAACCCTGATTGGCTCCGGCATAGTGCACGTCTATTACGTGAACAACCTGTTTGACTAGCAGAAGCACGGATGCGTTAAAAATAATCCATCACAGCGGCCATGGCATCAGCCTAAGGCCCGGTGCTGCGGGAACAGTGCAGTGCGCTAGCGAGGTTGGCTCCAGAAAAGAAACCTACGTGTTAAAGGGCAAAATGCGCGGTAAAAGATGAGCTAGCTGTCTTTCGCTGCAGCTTCAGACTGGTCTGCTCGCAAGTTGCAGGCAGTGACCTCTGGCATATTAGCCACGTACTTCACCATCATCGCACCTTTGATGTCCTGTTTCTCAAGAAACGGCGTGGACTCATCGACATAAAACACCCGATTCGTAGTCGCGACGATGTCTGCGTCCATTGGCATGGCGCAGCGATGCACTCCAAGGTCGTTTGGAAAGTTGCCTTCCCTGTCGGGGTGATACATGAACACTTCTTTGGTATCGGTAAAATACACCACGTCCACCACGCCATCCCGATTCACGTCCCGAGCACACATATCGTAAATCAGGAAGTTATCGCAATACTGGGCGTTCACCGGCCGGGCACCATCGGGCAAAGAACTGCAGGAGGCCAGCAGCAAAAGCACGCAAAAGAATTGAAGGAACCTGTTCATGGAATGGGTCAGCTAGAATGTGGTGATCAGAATAATAAGATTCAGCCCCAAGTATAGATGGATTTGAGCGGGCGCAATATTACGACAATTTGACGCCAATATGTCAGGTCTAGATGAAAAAACTGTGATGAGCTTCGGCGTACGCAATTCGGTAGGGAACGCATTCAAATAACCCGCACCTTGCTGCGGCGAACCAGAACCAGCCTTGCGGTAACCAAACTGCCAATAAAGAAGGTCGCAATCGAAGCCATTCCCAACAGCGGGGAGATTTGTGGAGACGGAAAGCTCTCACCTTGCTCTCTCAGCGTGCCCAGCAGTTCTAGCACCTTGGACAAAACCACCCCCCCCAGCGACCCACCATCACCAGCGCAAACAGCAGATACAGGAAAAACAGCCAGTTACTCATGGCGCGAGTCAGCCTGTCATTGAAAAACAGTGCGGTCGCACAGGCAATCAATGACACCACAATCTAGGCCGGGAACAGTTTATCTGCAGTTCCCAGTGCGGCAAAAAGTACCAGATAGGTTTCGGCGATGGTCATGAGATTGAAGCAGTACTTGCTATCACTCGATCCAGCCTGGCCTGCTAGCTGCTCGGGAAGGCGTACCTGGCCTTTTCCGCCTGGCTATTGGCGGGCCAGCGTTGCGTCATGGTTTTGCGACGCGTATAGAAGCGCACGGCGTCCGGTCCGTAGACATAGAGGTCGCCAAACAGGGAGCGTTTCCAGCCACCAAAACTCTGGCTGGCAATAGGAACAGGCAGGGCCACGTTGACCCCAACCATACCGACCTGAATATGATCGGTGAAGTAGCGAGCGGCTTCACCATCGCGAGTAAACAAACAGGTGCCATTGCCAAATTCATGGGCATTGATGAGCTCCATAGCCGCATCCAGTGCATCCACCCTGACAACACATAGCACCGGACCAAAGATTTCATCCTGATAAATGGACATCTCGGAGGTGACGCGATCAAACAATGACGCACCGATAAAGAAGCCTGATTCGTGACCGGCTACCTCCAGACCACGTCCATCTGCCGCCAACTCTGCGCCTTCTTCCACGCCCTTTGCAATAAAGTGCGTGACGCGATCCAGGGCCGCTTTTGTAATGAGAGGCCCCATATCATTGCCGGCATCGACTCCTGGCCCAATCTTCAGACCCGCAATCTTGTCCTTCAGCAGAGCCACTGTCTTATCGGCAGTCTCCTCTCCCACACAAACCGCAACCGAAATCGCCATACAGCGCTCACCACAGGAACCATAGGCCGCTCCCATTAGCGCATTCACTGCGTTTTCAAGGTCAGCATCAGGCAAGATAACCGCGTGATTCTTGGCGCCCCCAAGCGCCTGCACTCTTTTACCGCAAGCGGAGCCACGCTGGAACAGGGACTCGGCAATTGGCGTAGAGCCAACAAAACTTAAGGCCTGCACCCGGTCATCATCGAGGATGTGCTGCACCGTATCGCCGTCACCATTCACAACATTGAACACGCCATCGGGCAGACCTGCCTCGCTAAATAGCTTTGCCAGCAGCAGTGCCGGACTAGGATCACGCTCCGACGGTTTGAGAATAAAGGTATTGCCACAGGCAATAGCCATGGGAAACATCCACATGGGCACCATGGCGGGAAAATTAAATGGCGTGATGCCGGCCACTACACCCAGCGGCTGAAACTCGGACCAGCTGTCGATATCCGGGCCAGCATTTTTGGAAAACTCGCCCTTCAGCAATTCGCTGATACCGCAGGCATAGTCCACCACTTCAATCCCGCGGCCGAGCTCGCCATGGGCATCGTCAATGACTTTGCCATGCTCAGCGGTGATGAGCTGACAGATAGGTTCAGCATTTTGCTCTAACAGCTGCTTGTAGCGGAACAGTATCTGGGCACGCTTGTTCGGCGGGGTCTGGCGCCAGGCTGGAAACGCTGCAGTTGCAGCATCTACCGCAGTGGTGACGGTAGCCTGATCTGCAAGCGCAAGCTGCTGAGTGACCTGCCCGGTAGCGGGATTGAAAACAGCAGCGCTACGGCGCTGGTCGCTTACAATCTCACCGTTGATAAAGTGGCCCAGAGTATCTGATTCTGATGCCACGACCGCTGACTCAAGGGAGCTCATGCAGGGATTCTCCAACGGCATTGATAAAACTATCTATCTGCTGTTCTGTAACAACAAAGGCCGGCGCCAGCTGCACCGTGTCAGCACCCCAGCGAATATAGAAACCTTTATCGAAGCACTTGAGACCCAATTCAAAGGGGCGCCGTAGTGGTTCGCCGGGATAATGCTCCAGGCTCACGCCAGCGGCAAAACCGTAATTACGGATGTCCTTAACATAGGGCGCACCCTTGAGTTGATGCACAGCATTCTCAAAATAGGCCGACATGGATTTCACCCGCTGCGGCAGCTCTTCCATTTCCAGCACATCGAGCGCAGCCAGGCCAGCAGCACAGGCAACCGGATGAGCTGAGTAGGTATAGCCATGGGGAAACTCCACCATGTAATCAGGTCCACCCTGGTCCATGAAGGTGTCGTAGATATCAGTCTTGGTGACGACAGCACCCAGCGGCTGTGCCCCGTTAGTAATTTGCTTGGCCAGGGTCATGATGTCGGGTGTCACCCCGAACTCTTCCGCTCCGGTGAGTGAGCCCATCCGACCCAGACCGGTGATGACCTCATCAAAAATCAACAGGATGTTGTGCTTGTCACAAATCTCGCGCAGGCGATTCAAATAGCCCTTTGGCGGGGGCAAGACACCTGACGTGCCTGACATGGGTTCTACCACTACCGCCGCGATGTTAGAGGCATCGTGCAGCAAAACCAACTCTTCAAGCTCATCCGCCAGATGGGCACCCTTCTCAGGCATGCCGCGACTGAAATCATTCTCCGGCAAGACTGTGTGCGGTATGTGATCCGCATCTACGCTCTGCCCAAACAGCTTACGATTAAATCCAATACCGCCAACACCTATTCCGCCGTAGTTGACGCCGTGGTAACCCTTGATACGACCAATAAATTTTGACTTGCCGGGCATGCCCCGACTGCGCCAGTAGCCACGCGCCATTTTCAGTGCGGTATCAATCGTCTCAGAACCTGAGTCAGTAAAAAACACTTGATCCAGGCCAGCCGGAGTCAGCTCTACTACTTTATGGGCGAGTTTAAAACTGAGCGGGTGGCCGTACTGAAAACCCGGCGAGTAATCCAGCGTAGCAATCTGCTTGCTGACCGCCTCGGAAATCTCTGGGCGGCAATGTCCAAGACCGCAGGTCCAGAGACCAGACAGACCGTCAAATACCTTCCGCCCATCCACGGTGGTGTAATAAACCCCTTCCGCAGAGGCAAACAATCGGGGCGAGCGCTTGAACTGGCGATTACCGGTGAAGGGCATCCAGTGCGCTCGCAGCTCCTCGGCGCTCAGTACGCTGCTACCTTGGAGTTCCGGCTGGGTTTCAGCTTGGGTTTCGGGATGACTTTCTACGTTATCAGGCATAGGTAAAACATACCCGAGTTACTAGGGCTAAGGGAAGCCCTTTGCGGCAGAATCCGCCGCTTGCAGGCGATGCTGGGCTGGCGTTATAGTGGTCGGGAGACACGCTAAAGCACCAGAATGACCTCCCATTGCATAGCGACAATCTTGCAATGGCACAGCAATAACAACATTTACAGCAAAAGTAATGGAGGATGTCGTGCGCAAACTTTCTCGACGAAAATTCATTGGTTCCAGCTCTGCCCTCGCCGCCGCCGGCCTCGGTTTACCTACCCAGGCCGCCCTTGCCCAGTCTGCAGCGCTGCTTCAGGATGCTGCGCCCGACTACATTGTCACCAACGCACGGGTGTTTACCAGTGATAACAGTATACCCAGCGCCGAGGCGTTTGCCGTCAAGGGTGATCGTTTCCTGGCAGTTGGTTCAAGTGATGACATTCAGGGGCTGGCTGGTCGCAGCACCGAAATTATCGACGCAGAAGGTATGTTTGTGGCGCCAGGCTTCATCGACGCCCATTCGCATCCTTCCGGCGCCGGCGTGAATGAACTGGTGCAGGTCAACGCTGATTTGAGATCTGCTTCGTCTATCGCAGAAGCGCTGCAGGAACGAGCCAACGCCACACCCCAGGGTCAGTGGGTACAGGCTTTTAAATACGACGATACCAAGCTGTCTGAGGGCCGCCCCTTGAACCGGGATGATATTGACGCCCTGGTCCCCAATCATCCGGTAGTGGTTCGTCACCGCGGCGGCCACACCAGCGTCTACAACAGCATGGCGCTGGGCTTGGCAGGTGTTACCTCTGAAACCCAGGATCCCCCCGGTGGCAGATTTTATCGGGATGAAAACGGTCGTCTTACAGGCCTGGTGGCAGGCGGCGCTCGCTCGGTGTTTAACGAGCTGATCCCTTCCGACTCAAGCCGTGAACAGAGGCGGGATGGCGTCATACTGATCTCAGAGTTGATGACCCAGGCTGGCCTTACTTCAGTGCATCAAACTGGCGGCAGTCGCAATGACATGGTTGCCTACCAGGATGCCAGGGATGCGGGCGGCATGCGCTTTCGCATGTATCTATTCCCGCGTGGCCGACTCTTCGATGATCTGGTCAATGCGGGTGTGCGCACCGGCATGGGTGACGAGGTTTTTCGCATCGGCGCGGTGAAGTTCACGGCCGATGGCTCGGCTTCCGAGCGCACCATGCGTATGAGCGAACCGTATGAAGGCAGACCTGATGACTTCGGTTTGCTGTATATGACCGAAGAAGAAATTCATGAGTCGGTGGAAAATGCACATCGCAACGATTACCAGGTCGCCATTCATGCTAACGGCGATGTCACGATTAACATGGTGCTGGATGCCTATGAGCGGGTCCAGACCCTTTGGCCCAAGGCAGATACCCGGCACCGAATTGAACACTGCTCATTGGTAAACCCTGAGATACTGACACGCATCGCCGATTTAGGCGTCATTCCTGCGCCTTTCTATACCTATGTGCATTACCACGGCAACAAGTGGGTCGACTACGGTGAAGAAAGAATGCGCTGGATGTTCGCCCATAAGTCGTTCCTAGATTACGGCATTCCAGTGGCGCCCGCCTCGGATTACACCCCTGGGCCCTACGAGCCGATGATGGCAATTCAGAGTATGGTTACCCGCAAGGATTTTGACGGCCGCGTTTGGGGCCCGAATCAACGGGTCAGCATCGAGGATGCCCTGAAGATTTGCACTATTAACGGCGCTTACGCCTCATGCGAGGAAAACATCAAGGGCAGTATCACACCGGGCAAGCTGGCGGATTTCGTGATCCTCGCCGATGCGCCACAGGATGTTGACCCGGATGCCATCAAGCACATCGAAATTGTGCGTACGGTGGTGGGTGGCACGACTATGTATGGCGCATAATTCTCTAAATTGTGTATCCAGGCCAACGAGTCCTCCATCAGACTCTCTCTGCGATAGCTGCCTGAGTCTTCTTGGGTAGCTTCTGCAGCACCTGTCGATAGGAATCCTTGATCAAGCAGATCAATTCTGCATCGCCGAACTGACAGATTGCCGGATCAATCTGCACCGACTTTGCTCGTGCCAGGTACGGGGCTGGCCGAATGCCAGGAAAATCAGACAACTCCAAAAAACCATCTCCGGCTCTGAAGAAATAGCGACTATTTGATGCCAAGCCGGAACAAACAGACATCTTGCCGCCGTTTTTTAACACCCGGTCATTTTTTCTCTGAATCTGCTCAGTCACTTCCGGAAGGGCCATACACAACTTACGCAAGGAATTTGCATTCATTCTGTCACCTGTCGAATGCCTAACGCAGCCTTTTGCGGATTTAGCCAGAAGTCTAAAACTCGCCCCTCTTGACTCAACTCATCAACACCCGAAATTTCCTTCCGGGAAGGGGCAATCCATAATCCATCTTACAATACTATGGATTTCTCTAGGCATAACCGCGCTCTCAGCCATTTACTTAGTGACCTTTTCCCGGGTTTCCCTAAGATCGAGCAAGTCACGCGGCTTATAGTCGAATATACTATAGTGTGTGTAAGTCTAAAGAAGCTGTACTTGAGGAAAGCATGACGAAGCCCGACAACTACGAACCTCCGAAAAAATGGATCTGGAAGAAGGACGGCGAAGGCATTTTTGCCAGCATCAATCGTCCAGTGGCTGGGGCGACTCACAGGGCCCCGCTACCGCGCGGCAGACACGCCTTGCAGCTGTATTCTCAAGGCACGCCCAACGGCCAAAAGGTTACTATCATGTTGGAAGAGCTTTTGGCCCAGGGTTACAGCGGCGCGGAATATGATGCCCACCTGATCAATATCGGCAAGGGTGATCAGTTCGGTTCTGACTTTGTGGAAATTAATCCCAATTCCAAGATACCGGCGCTGGAAGACTATAGCGATAACGGCACTATCCGACTTTTCGAGTCTGGTGCCATATTGCTGTATCTCGCCGAAAAGTTTGAGGCACTGATCCCTACCGACGCCAGACGTCGCGCCGAATGCTTGAATTGGTTGTTCTGGCAAATGGGTTCAGCACCCTATCTTGGCGGTGGATTTGGTCATTTCTATGTGTATGCCCCCGAGAAGATTAAATACTGCATAGACCGCTACACCATTGAAGTGAAGCGCCAGCTTGATGTGTTGGATCGACACCTCTCTGACAAGGCCTATATGTGTGGCGGCGAGTATTCAATCGCCGACATCGCCATTTGGCCCTGGTATGGCGCCGTTCACAGTGGATCGGTTTACGATGCGGCGGAGTTTCTTGATACCAAGTCGTATAAAAATGTAGGGCGCTGGGCGCAGTCAATCGCCAAAAGGCCCGGGGTCAAGCGCGGTCGAATAGTGAATCGAACGTGGGGGCCACTAGAGCGCCAGCTTCATGAGCGCCACGATGCGTCTGATTTTGACCTCAGAACTCAGGATAAGCTTCAGGCTGAGACTAATTCGCATCCTGAGTCCTTTCTCGACCAGGTTAAGGGCTGAATAGCTCAAAGCAACAATGGGGTAAGCACGGCAGGAAGTCCCTCAACACTGCGCTGGCGACTGAGACGATTTAGCGCACGGTGTATCAGCTGCTGCTGGCGCTTGTCTAACCGTTCAATTTTTTGCGCCAGATCGCCTTCTTTCATGACCAACTGTTCGCGGTGGGCGTGGGTACGCTGCTTAAGCGCATCTGCTATTACCAGAAATCGATTCAGTACCACATAAGGAAAATTTCGATTTTGTACTGGCCCCTGGCGCGATTCGAAACCTCCAACTGGTAGCCCCTGGATCCGGAATTCTGCGATCTGACTCGCACCGAGCCAAGCACTGGTGGCACCAATCAAGCCTCCGCCCAGAGCGCCAAGCATCAGGCTGCTGCCCGCCACCGCTAGATCCAGCGCTGCGCCCGTGGCGGCTCCCGCCATCGCCGCTGCCATGGTCAATTGCCGCCGATTCAGCCCCCATGCCACCCATTGCTCAGTATCAAACAGATTATCCTGAAGCGGCAGCTCCTCGATCTCAGTGTGAAATGCGTGATAGTAATAAAGAGATTTAAGCGCCTCATGATAGTCATGTTCGAGACCCCGCATATCGTTGAAGTATTTTGCCTCCAATGCCGGACGCAACTGCTTCGCCTGCTCCTGACTCAGTGCTTTCTGTGACACCTGATACGAGCAAAGCCTGATAAGTAGTTCGCTCATGAGCCCGGCCGCTTCCCTTCCCTGACGCCCACGGTCACGGCGATAGTCTTGCACCAATGAATTTATTGCGTCACACCATTCTTCCCGAATATGAGAGAACGCTTCCAAAATGGCCAGCAGCTTCTCGAAATCTGCCTGCATGGCATTGAATACCCTTACGATCTTGAAGTACTGAGTCAAAGCCTGCTTCCATTCATCGACGTGGGCTTCACTTTCGATGGGATTAATCAGCGCCATACTGGCCTGCCCGGTCCAACGCAGAATCTCCATTTCTGCTTCGTAATCAGCCCCATAGGGTCGAGAGCCATCGACGATATAGAGGATGGCTGCGCCTTCCATGATTGGGGTCAGCAGTTTTACCTCTTCCGGGAATTCTCGCTGACAGTCCGAGTCGTTTATGAATCGCCTCACCGCCTCAGCCCTCTGTTCTGCAGTCTCAGCGTGGGCCGCTAGCCAGGCCAGCACCCGGGTTGGACGCTGAAAGCCTGGGGTGTCATAGAGAAAATAGCGGCTGTCGCCCACTGCAACATCGAGACGCTGCACGTCCTGAGTAGTCCCGCTTGCTGCGGAAATGGAGATACTGTCATTCTGGGCCACAGTACTGACGATGGATGACTTGCCCTTATTGGGATGACCGACCACGGCAAAGGCGGGAATCATGATCCCTCCCGCTGCAATACCTCCCAGCCCGGCAAAGTGGCCGCAAAACGCCGCCATTCGGCGAAGTGAACCGGTCGGACTTCACCGAGCGCTTGTTTGCTCCACTCCACCGGCAGTATCAGGCGCTGACCCTGCTGAGGTAACAGCTGCAAAACATCGGCAAGTTCCGCCAATGGGGGTTCCCAGGATTTAACCAGCACGACTACCGAATGCTCAATGGCTAACGATTTAGACGTTGCCTCCAGTTCGATAACCTGTTCGGCCTGACCACAGACGGATTGTATTGCCTTAATGCAGTCCTTCTGATTCGCGCCCCATACCAGCAAGGTCCAGGGCTGCGACACCACCTGAACAACTTCCGCCAGTTCCGGTGCCGCTTGCACTGCCGGCGCAGCAGCGACTATCGACGCTTGCTGAAGATCTGATGCACTGTATTGCGACCTGACCCGCTGCCTCGCGGACAGCCACAGCAGGCTTCTCGGCAACAGGCTATAGCAGACCTGCACTGCGAGGATGAAACGCCACCATTGGCTTGCATCGGGCATTGCAAGCGCACTATTTGACAACCGGAAATCTCGAGTCTGTTCCAGCAGTAAGAGACTGGGCTGAGCCTCAGGCCACCAGCGCCACGGAAAGGAGATTAGCTGCAAGGTGGCAGCAAGTCCGCCGCCTCCAGAATAGTGCTGCGCCAAACAAAACTGATGTCGGTCCCCAGCAGCAAAAGCAGGAATACAAACAGTGTGCCAAAAGAAAAGCTGAGTCCCAGTACCTGGCCCTGATGCACTAACCAGTCTTTACGGCACTGTCTGACATCCAACTCCAGCAAGGCGGCCGACAGGTGCCGAGGCCACAGAGGCAATTCCAATAGCCAACCGGCTAGCCCGCGACCATTGCGACGCAGCAAAAACACAAGACTCAATACCAAGGTCATGACTGGGAGAAAGGCTAAAATCAACAGCAGAAACAGCAGGTTTACCCTGCCCTGCTGATCTCCGCTGAAAGTACCAAACCCCACCAGAAATCCCACCAGCATACCAAGCAGCGCAAGACCCACACCGATTTGACGGAGATGGGTATCTAGTAAAGTCTGGGACTTCTTTGGACTATTCAATGAGTAGCTTCGCCTGCAGTCGCCTGGGTTTTGCCACATTGGTTTTTACCATTACGGTTTTCCCTATTATAAGGGATATCGGTCAGATACCGCGGCACTGATTATCCAATAGTCGCAGATTGTGAAACAGGGAACGTGAACTGCGCTCTCAGCCGGGGCTGGGCTTGCGCTGTCGACGGCAGCGTTCTGAGCAGTATATGACTTGCTCCCAGTCACGCGCCCATTTCTTGCGCCAACTGAAGCTCAGCTTGCAAACCGGGCAGGTTTTTTCAGGCAGATAAGGCTTACGGTGGACCATGATGAGTCTCCGAACAGCAGTTATCACGCGGCCTAAAGCCAACGCCTGCGGTAGCTGCCATCGGCGTCATAAATTTCTGTTTGCTTGGCCAGATTGAAGTGACGCCCACCGCGCGCATCAGCCCCGACCCCGGCGATGTACTGCCAGTTTCCCCAATTTGCCGCTACATCATAATCAATCAACTGCTGTTCGAACCAGCCGGCTCCATAGCGCCAGTCGCCCTGCAGCTCGTTGATCAGACAGCTCGCTGCAAGCTGACGACCACGATTGGACAAGTAGCCGGTGGCGTTTAACTGACGCATGCAAGCGTTAACCAGAGGATATGCAGTATTACCTTCACACCACTCCGCCAGACCTGCAGGATCGAATCTGCCGGCATAAGCTTGTGATGAGCTGCCATCTTTCGCGGACAGGCCCTTGCCAATTTTCAGGGCCAGCCACTGAAAATATTCACGCCACAATAATTCAACATAGAGCCAGTAAGTGGACTCGTTTCTCTCACGCGACTCTTCATAATCGTGAATTTGATTCAACATACGCCGGGTCGACAGACACCCCGCATTGAGCCAGGCAGACATCTTCGACGAGTTCTCCCAGCCATCAAGCGCGTTGCGCACCTGCTTGTAATCAAGCGGCAGATCCTCTCCGAAATAGTGCTTAACATGCCGCTGGGCTGCGGCTTCACCGCCGTGGAACTGGCTCTCGCAAACCTCAAACTCCAACTCCGCCCGCAGCGGGAAACGGTCGACTTTAAGCTGCACCATCGTTGGCAGAGTTGTCGGTGGAGGGATAGGCGCAATTATTGGAACTTTCTCGGCCTTGCGTCGAAACCTGGAATACGTTTCCGGTATCTCGGCGACCGGCATCGGCAGCGATTGTCGATCAAACAGAGTATAGGTATCGACGATCTCGAACCGCACTTGTGGGTGAACCCTTTTTAGCCGCTCGATCCTGTCAAGCTCATCGCTGCCGAACTGCTGCGAAGTCACAAGCCGCTGAAACGGTATTTGATGCAGGATTTGGGCAATGGTTTCCCCTGGATCACCTTCAACAATGCACAGGCGATGTCCTAGATCTCGCAATGCACTATCCAAATCTATCAAGGCCTGCTGAACAAAAAGCCAGCGATGATTCCCCATGCTCAACTGTCCAAAGCGATTAACCCTGAACCAGGCCGGATCTACGACATAAACCAGCAGCAGCTCCTCAGACTGAGCAGCCTGAAGCAGCGCTGGATTGTCGTCCAGACGCAGATCGTGAGTCATCCAGTAAAGTGATTTCATACCCGGTTTACGCCAGGTGCTGACAGATAGATTGGCGTGGTCTGCGCACCTTCGGAGAGCGTAGTAACCAATATGAGTGAATTGTCCGCATCACAGGATTTCAAATCCCGGGAATTGCCGCAGTGGTTGCTTGCAGAACTGCGATCTGACCACGCCGGTGAAACCGGTGCGGTCTGGATTTATCGTGGCATTCTGGCCGTCACATCTAATGTGGAGCTAAGAAAATTCGCCGAACATCATCTAACTACAGAAGAACAGCACCTGACCCTTGTTTCAAAACAGATGCCTGAGCAGCAAATCAGTATATTTATTCCTGTCTGGAAGCTGGCAGGATTCCTCACCGGCGCAATCCCGGCGATATTCGGCAACAACTCTGTTTACGCCACTATCGATGCTGTAGAAACCTTCGTAGATAGGCATTATCAGCATCAGATTGACAGTCTGAGGCAGGAAGGCAGCTTTCCGGCCCTTCGTAAATTGCTAGAACAGTGTCAGGCGGATGAACTCTGTCATCGAGATGAAGCAAGAGCGGCGGTAAAGTCCCGAAACCATGCGCTGAGAGCATGGTGCTGGCTGGTTGGATATGGTTCTGCAGTTGCGGTGAAATTGGCTCGCTGGCGCTGAGGCGATTCGAGTCAGTCAAAACCAAACCAGGTGGAGCTTAGTTGCTCAATAATAGTCGGCCCTCCACTCAACACTTTGTTTTTTAGTTGAAACTGGTTCAACTCAGTATCGAGAGGGTCCAGTTTTGAGTTTCCGTTACAAATGCGCACGCTCCAAAAACTTTGGCAGTATCAATACCGTAATCGAACAAAATGATATAAAGGCTAACCGAGTCGAATCGCGCCAGATACAGTCTCGACGAGTATTCAACACTCTTGCCCGGTAACACCTATCAATGCCCAGAACCGATTGCCCCCGCTGTGCCTATCCCCAGCAGTCCTGCGTCTGCTTGGCGATTAACGAGACAAGCTATCAAACCCAAATCGTTATCCTACAGCACCCCTCCGAGGTCAAGCGTGCCAAAAATACAGCGCGACTCATTTCACTGGTGGCACCCAAGACAGAAACCATTGTGGGAGAAACTCCCAAGGACTTTGGCGCTGTACGCGGCAGATTAATATCAAATCCAAATGCAGTCATTCTATTCCCCACTGCCACAAGTCTAGCCCTTGACGAGAGCATGGATACCATGCCGATAGACACTTTGATCATAATAGATGGCACTTGGCGTAAGGCCAAAAAAATCTGGCTTTCGAATCCCTGGCTGCATGGGATGCGGGTCTGCCACCTCAAGAGTCCGATCAGCAGCAGGTATCACATCCGCAGCAGCAGACAGCCAGATGGGCTGGCAAGTATTGAGGCAGCTGCCAGTGCACTCAGTCAGTTGGGAGAAAGGAATACTGGCGCCCTGGTAGATGCGCTCATGGCAATGCAGAAATGCTGGCCTTCGCGCTATTAATGGACACCCTTTATAGTGCGGGCGTGTTCCTGCTAAATCTCTGACAAGCTTTACCCTAACCTGTTCAAGCTCGCGGCAAACTGGAAGTCAGGCTCAAAGCCAGGTGTACCTGCCAGGTCACCTCACAGGCACTAGTTTGCGACTGCCCTCGTCATACCACAGCCGACCCGTCACGACTTCGCCTTTGTCGATGCGTGAGGCAACCAGGTCAAACAAGTCCCCGTTTTGCCCAACGAGTTGATGCGGCACACCAGCTTCGCCCGCCAAGCTGGCATTTGCGCGCATGTGCTTTGCTTCACCATGCACCGGGATGGCGAGGCGCGGTTTAGTCCACTGATACATTTGCCTGAGCTCCTCTTCACATGGATGCCCGGAAGCATGGAGTGGTATATCTGATTCATCGGCCAGGGTAACCTTGATACCGCGCGCGCGGAACGCATTTACCAGACGAACCACCTGCTCCTCATTTCCGGGAATAGTTTTGGTGCTGAAAATCACATGGTCACCGGCAGACAGATTAACATCCGGGTGGCTGTCGGCCGCCAGCCGATGCAAGGCAGCCCCGGGCTCACCCTGACTGCCAGTGGCTACTAACAGCACTTCATCGGGTTGCAGATAAGCCAAATCAAAATTATCAACCAGGTTGAAATTTTCCCTGAGGTAACCGGCTGCTCGCGCACTGGAAACCATGCGTTGAATGGAGCGTCCCAACAAGCCGAGATAACGGCCGCTGACCCGAGACACATTGCCCAAGGTCTGCATGCGAGCCACGTTGCTGGAGAAGCAGCCAACGACCACGCGCTGCGTGGACTCCCCGATGATTTTATTCAAGCCATTGAACAGCTCCGATTCCGACACCGAGTGGCCAGCCACCGTGGCATTGGTGGAGTCACAGACCACGACGTCGATTCCGGTTTGCCCCAGCGAACGATACAGTTGCGGGTTGATTGCCTGACCGGCAATCGGCGCCGAGTCCAGCTTCCAGTCGGCGGTATGAAGCACGTTGCCCACCGCCGTGGTAATCAACAGGGCATTGGTTTCCGGTGTGCTGTGAGTAATAGGCAACCACTTGACACGGAAAGGCCCAAGGCTGATTTCTTCGCCTTCAAGCACCGTAATAATAGGCGCGTTGAGGCCTTTATCTCGCAGTTTGCGCAGTACCACGTTGCGGGTAAACGGCGTGGTGTAAATAGGGCAACGAAACTGCTCCCACAGATGGGCAATGGCGCCGATGTGATCCTCGTGGGCATGGGTCGCGATGAGTGCTTCCAGCGATTCGGCGCGGTTACTGATAAATGTGGGATCCGGCATTTCTACTCGATTGCCGGTTCGTGATGCTTCAGGGTATTTCTCGAAGGTAACGCCGCAGTCCACTATTAACCATCGGCCAGCGTGGCCATAGAGATTGAGATTCATGCCAATCTCGCCACAGCCGCCCAAGGGTACGAACCAAAAATCTTTATGGCTGGGTTGCATCATAGAATCAGGTTTAACCAGAGAAAGCGGTCACCAATATCGACCCACAGGGGGATGGTGAAAAACGCAAAGAGGGTTTGCAGGGTTATGATATTGGCCATCAGGCTCACGTTGCCGCCCAGCTGCCGTGCCAGGATATAGGCAGATGGTGGTGCCGGGAGGCAGGTTAACAAGAGCAGCACTGCCGACAGTCCAGGAGCCATTTTGAATAGCAGCGTAGCCACAACCACCAGAGCAGGAAATGCCAGCAATTTACAGAACAGCGCTACGACCAGTTGCCAGGTCTGATCACCAAACGCCACAAAGTGAATACCCGCGCCCACAGCCAGCAGCCCCAGGGGCAAGGCAGGGCGACTCAGCACTTCAATAATCTCCCAGCCCAGATCCGGTACTTCCATATTATAAAAACTCAGCCCCATCCCGATAAGGCAGGCCAGCACCAGCGGATTGGTCAGCACTGAGCCAGTGACGACGACCCAGCGGTTGCCGCCGCCGCTGGCACTGATTGAGATCACACTGAGAACGTTGACGAGCGGGATATAGACTACCAGGCAGAGTGCCGCCAGAGTCAGGCCATTGTCACCGTACAGTGCTTCCACACAGGCAAGGCCAATATAGGTATTGAAACGGATGCTGCCCTGGTAGACCGAACTGAGTGAGCCCTGATTCCTGGCAATGAACTTTCTTAGCCCGATAAACAGAATGGTAAAGACGAATAGCGCGAAACCAAGCACATACCCGATCTCCAGCAGCTCGTTGACCTCGAAGTTGGTCTGCGAGAGACGACTCACCAGCAGTGCTGGAAAAAACAGGTAGTAGGTCAGCCGCTCCAGGCCCTGCCAAACCTCCTGGGAAGATATCGGCGTGCGGCTGATCAGAAAGCCCAGCAGAATGATGGCGAATATCGGTGTCATGGCTTCCAGAATCATGGCTGCGCATCATAGCTTGCCTCGGCCTGGGTAGCCAGAACCGGGGCGGGCCCAGACTTAACGCGCATGTTAGACTTCGGCACAGCGTCCAATAAAAAATGACAACAATGACAAATCCTGAGTTAATCATATGTTAAATGGCACATTCTTAAAGCCCGCCGGGTTCTGCGCCTTGCTCGCCACTCTGGCCTACTGCTCGGACCAACAGGAAGCCGAATTCGCCCTGGCGCCTATCGCTGGCAGTACGCCAAAGAACGTTATCTATATTCTCTCCGATGATCATCGTTTTGACTTCATGGGCTTTACCGGCAAGGTCCCGTGGCTGGAGACGCCGAACCTGGACCGACTGGCGGCGGAAGGCGCGTATTTTCCAAATGCCTATGTTACCACCGCCCTGTGCTCACCAAGCCGCGCCTCTATTCTAACCGGGCTCTATTCCCACACCCATACGGTGGTGGACAATGCTGCACCCGATCCGGGCAACCTGACATTCTTCCCCCAGTACCTGCAGGCCGCGGGCTATCAGACCAGCTTCTTTGGCAAGTGGCATATGGGCAACCATTCCGACGAACCGCAGCCAGGCTTTGATCACTGGGAGAGTTTTCGCGGCCAAGGGGTTTACTATGGTCCAACCCTGAACATCAATGGCGAACGGGTTGAATATGACGAGCAGGCTTATATTACCGACCTGCTGACGGATCACGCCGTGGACTGGCTGGAAAACCGCGACGCGGAGCAACCCTTCTTTCTTTATCTGTCCCACAAGGCGGTGCATTCCCAGTTCCAACCGGCGCAGCGTCATCAGGACATGCATGCTGAGGAGTCCATCATCTACCCGAATTCCTATAACACGCCGGTTTATGGCGAACCCCAGCTACCTTCTTCCGGCAGCGACGGCGAACCCTCGCGCGGACGCGACTACTACGGTGAGGAACGCCTGCCGGACTGGGTAAAGGCACAGCGGGAATCCTGGCACGGCGTGGACTACATGTATCATGGCCAGATCGACTTTGAAGAATTCTTCCATCGCTATACTGAAACTTTGATGGGAATAGATGACAGCGTTGGCGCGGTGCTGAATTTTCTCGATGCCAATGGCCTGGCAGAAGACACCCTGGTGATCTACATGGGGGATAACGGTTTCTCATTTGGAGAACACGGTCTTATCGACAAACGCCATTTCTATGAAGAGTCAGCCAAGGTGCCGCTGCTGGTGCGGTGGCCCGAGCAGCTGGCGGCTGGCGAGCCCATAGCGCAGTTAGTGCAGAACATAGATATCGCGCCTACCATTCTTGAGGCAGCCGGGCTGCAGACGCCACCCCATATGCAGGGTATGTCAATGACACCGCTGTTCGCGCGCAATGAGACAGACTGGCGTGACCGCATTTTCTATGAGTATTATTGGGAGATGGACTTCCCCCAAACCCCAACAATGTTTGGGGTGCGCACGGAACGATACAAATACATCCGCTATCATGGCATCTGGGATACGAATGAGTTTTACGACCTCGAGAATGATCCCAGCGAAACCAGCAACCTTATCGATGCACCTGAGCATCAGGGCCGTATCTCCGAGCTGGCCACAGAAGTCTACGACTGGCTCGAAGCAACCGGCGGTATGCAGATTCCCCTGAAGAATGTTGTCCGCCCTAAATTTGGTGACCACAGGAATCAGTCCGTACTGTAGTTTTAGCGATGGAATACCTGACAATTATCCTGTTCGCCATAGCCACCTGTGTGACACCTGGCCCGAACAACACAATGATCATGACCTCCGGGCTGAATTACGGCATCCAGCGCAGCCTGCCTCATTATCTTGGCATCATTTTAGGCTTTCCAGCCATGGTGGTAGCCGTCGGCCTGTGCCTGGCCTCACTGTTTGAGCAGTATGCTGTTCTGCACTTGTTGCTGAAGGTTGCAGGGGCCAGCTACCTCACGTTCCTGGCCTGGAAGATCGCCTCTGCCCCAGTTTCCGATCTCAGCGTAACCGAGGGCAAACCTTTCACATTCCTGCAGGCCGCCGCTTTTCAGTGGGTCAACCCCAAAGCCTGGGTGCTGGCGGTGGGCGCTACCGCCACCTACACCGTCGTTGGCAGCGACTACAGTCTGCAGGTGCTGGTCATTGCAATAATATTTCTTGTTTTTGGCGCGCCTTGCATCATGCTGTGGCTCTGGTTTGGCGCTTCGCTTAAACGCTTGCTGCAGAAACCAGAGTCCGTCAAATACTTCAACTACGCCATGGCAACACTGCTTATGCTGTCGCTGCTGCCGGTGTTCAACGACATTTATTTACAGCTTTCAAGTTAAAACAACCAAAGGAGGAAACCATGCAGTTTCTAATCACAGCCTATGATGGCAAAGATGAAGATGCCCAGGCCCGCCGCAGTGCGGCTCGCCCCGCGCACATTGAGGGCGCCAAAGACCTATTGGCAGGTGGACACGTGTTGATTGGCGGTGCCATTCTCAATGACGCCGACGAAATGATCGGCTCCTCACTCATAGTTGAATTCGAAAACCGTGAAGCGCTGGATCAATGGCTTAATAACGACCCCTATGTCACCGAGAGTGTCTGGCAGGATATTACGGTGCAACCTTTTCGAACCGCGGTCAAAAGCTGAAACTATCCCACTTCTTCTCACTATTCCTCATAATCAAGGGATCTCTGTAACAATCCGTGGCCCTGATCGTCTCTTATCCTAGAACGCCCCCCTGCCGGGGCGCTGAATAGCAGTAATACTTTCAGACAGGGATTGAGACATGAAACATCTATCCACGCCGGCAAGCATTACGCTTGCCCTGATTATCCATACCTACGTCAATGGCGGACAGGCGCAGGAAATAGAGCAATATCAGCCATCACTTAATGAATTTGGGCAACCAGAATTGCAGGGTACCTGGTTTTTTGGCAGCACCACACCTGTTACCCGCCCGAGCGATCTCGGGGATCGTGCCACCTACACGGCTGAGGAAGTTGCGACTATTGAGTCCGAGGCCCTGCAAGCCAACTAGTCTCAGGAAGCACCACTCGACCCTGACCGACCAGCACCGAAATCCGGTGCCTAAATCGGTTTCGAAGCAGATTTCAATTTCGCAGCAAAGCGTCACAAGCGCGACACGGTGCTCGGTGAATATCGCACGTCCTTGGTAGTTGAGCCTGCCAATGGGCAAATCCCAGCCAGCGTATAATTCAAAGACTACAACGCCAAACTTCGTGCAAAAGGTTTAGAGCCCAACTCGAGCGCACTGGCCTATGGCTCCAGAGAGCGCTGCCTGGCAGGGGGACTAGCCATCCCTTCATTGTACCCCATGCCATGGAATGCCAACCTCCAGATAGTGCAGAACGAAAATTATGTGATGATCATGACTGAAATGATTCACGACGCCCGCATCATCAAGTTGTCAGGTGATTACCTCGGCGAACACATGAACTATTGGAATGGCGATTCGGTGGGATTCTGGGAGGAAAACACGCTCATCATTCACTCCAAAAACTTCCGCCCGGAACACTCCCAATTCCTCATGCGCACATCTGAGGAGCTGGAAGTAGTTGAGTATTTGACGCCTGTCAGCGACGACGAAATTCTCTATCGTGTTGAAGTCATGGATCCGTTAGCTTACACAGACAAATTCGTACTAGAGCGTACGATCAAACGCAGAGCCACTAGCGAACCTATCTATGAGTTTGCCTGCCATGAAGGTAATTATTCTCTAAAGTGGATGTTAACAGGTGCAAGGCGTGCCGAACTTGATGCCGAGCTCAATACAGAGATTGCCGCCGCAAATTAAGACTCGAGCAAACTACTCAGGGCTTTTCAAAAACCAGCACAAAGCGATCAGTCCTGCCCTGCAGGTCCTCATCAAAAACAATGCGTGCACGATCGTCATAGGGGTTTCTGAGCGCAGCTTCGCTACCAATAAATTTGAAGCCATGGGCTTCAATGTCATCACGTAAATAGTCTTCCCCAATTCGATGCAGATCCGTGGTCTGCTCATGTCCCATGCCAGGTTCACCGGCATGATCAACTACTACGAAGCGTCCACCTGGCTTCAAGCCGGCCAACAATTGCTCATAGAAATAGGCGACGTTTGCAGGAGGCCCCACTGGTACATAAGCCTCGCCGTTGTAGCGTTTGGGAATCACGTAGAGATCGTGCAGCGCCATGACTATCAACGCTCCATCCAGGCTAGCAGGCTCGAGGTCGAGATTAATCCCGCTGCGGGTATGCACCACCACATTGTCAGGCATGCCGTTGGCGTATCTGTCCTGCATAATATTGCTGCCCCACTGCTCAAAACCCTGGTTGTTGTGCAGGATAGCGGCGCCCTCCTCTGCCAACAGGCGAGCCAGCAGGTCGCTGTAATAGCCCCCGGAGCCGAAGATATCGATCACGCGGTCGCCTAGAGCGAGATTTAGCAGCGGTATGATCTTATGGGGCTGACTGCGAGCATCCCGTTCCACATCTGAGGCTAAGCGGGCCGGCTGCTGCATCACGGCCAGTACGCTGGATTCATCGATACTCTTTGCAGCAGCCTGCGCAAGAGCGCCACCTGAAATAAACAGCGAGCACAGGCCAAGCAGGACCGGGTTTTTAGTTCCAAGCATTTGCATTGTGCGGACTAATAGCCTTTGTCGAAATTGATGAGGTGCAGCAAGGGCTGATGACTGGCGAAGCGCTTATAGTTTTCCGCGAACAATCTCGCGATATCATCGGGACGACTAACCGCAGCAATGTGGCCCGTAATGGTGAGATTGGATGCCGACCATAATGAATCCGTAGCAGGCAGTGGCTCCTGTTTAAACACATCCAGCACAGCAGCCGCGATCTCCCCCTGCTCCAGCGCCCACAGCAGGGCATTATCATCAATGAGGTTGCCACGCCCGACGTTGATCAGCAGTGCCGTATCTTTCATGCTTGCGAAGGCCGCCGCATCAAGCAAGTTGGTGGTGGCTTCAAGATCAGGCAGGATGCCGACGACATAGTCACAGCCTTCGAGAAAAGCTGTCAGTTCATCCGTCGCAAACACTTTCTCGAAAGGCGCTACCTGCAAACCCGAGGTGTTAAAGCCGATGGCACGCATACCCAACTGCACACAAGTCTGGGCAACGGCAGTACCGATTGATCCGGTACCCATGATACCAATAGTCTTATCTTGAATCGTACCACTAAGACTGTCATCCCAAAGCTTGCTGGACTGGCTCTGTATCCTAGCAGTCAACTTGCTCTCAAAAGCCAACAAGTGAGTCAGCACATATTCCGCCATCTGCTGTCCGAACACGCCTTTCACGCCGGTAAGCTGATAATCACGGAAGCTGTGATGCGCGAGGGGCGTCACACCTGCCCAGGTGGATTGCAGCCACTGCACCGGTGGCTTTGTGTTTAACAGCGGTATAAGGAAATCGGGGCGACCCAAAACTACGGGCTGCCTCCCGTAATTGCTGACCACTTCGCCCTGGGTGTTGGCGAGAGTGATATCAATACTGCGGCCTAGCCGATCTTCAAGCAGCTCCTGGTAACGCTCGGCGTTCTGAGTCGCAATGAAAATCGGAGGCTTTTGCATTGGTTTGGCTTATTCGTTTATCAGAGTGGTCCGCATTCAGAGCCATGCTTGCCGTTAAAGCTTGGCGAAATCCCGTCCGGGCTATTCGCCAGGCGCCAGGTGCTCCATCATCAGACCCACCGCGCCGCCTGACGAGAATCCGCGCCAGTAGGTGTGATCCTCAGACTGCTGACCGTCACGCATCGAATACACACCATCCGCGCCATCTGGGATCAGGTCGAAATAAGTCAGCATGAGGTCTTCACTTTTCAGGTGGTAGTCGAAATAGGCAGTAACAAAATGATCCATGATGTTATTCATGCGCACGTTATCCCACACCGGATCGGTATAGTGGCTAGCACCAATCTGTCCTTCGCTGTTTAGCACTTCAACCGGCAAGGGAATGGGTGCACCGGCGTTGTGCCCGGCATTCTTGAAGGTTAGCAAGTGACGATCGCTGTTCACTGCCGCCTCAAAGATTGCTCGAGTGCCATTTTCATAACCCGATACACCATCGGCGCTGCCGGCGATGTAGAGCGTTGACACAGTAATGCCGGCCAGGTCTTCAACCCGCCACAGTCCATTGTTCATACCCCAGGGTCCAACAGCAACACCTGCCTTGATACGAGAATCCAGGTTGTCACGGTAGTCGGGGTTATTCTCAGTGTGCTCGGCCAGCAGCTCATTGGGAGGCGCCATGAATGAGCCAATCATGTCTGTGCTGTAGGCACCACCGAGATTATTCACCAGCCCATAGCCGCCCATGGAATAGCCAATGATGCCGGTGTTGTCCGCATTGATCATGTCACCGAAGACTGGATCTGATCCTTCCATTTCCGCCAGACCTGCCAGCACGAAGCGTTGATCCAAGGGTCGGTTATAGAGCGTCGAAAAGAAGTTTTGCTCACTTTCGTAGGTGCTATCGGTGTGGTCAATCGAGGCAACCACATAGCCCTTGCTGGCGAGACTCTCTGCAGAGTGGCTCATGAGAAAACGGTTGCCCGGGTGACCGTGGGAGATGATAACAAGGGGGTAAGGACCATCGGCTGGGTTGGGTTCGGCATCGCGAACGGCGCGCCCTGACAGGATGGCGGTAATTTCCGGGTTGCGAGTGATGGCCTGGTAGGTGCCGCCGGGGACCTGTCCGTTCAAATTGGCTGGATACCAGATTTCCACGTTTAGCGGTCGATCGTAGATGACGTTGTCTCCGCCGCGTGGCGTATTGATCACGTCAATTCGACCGGGGTCTACCAACTGCAGCGCGCGCACGCCAATATCATAACCCCCAAACCGGGCTAACTCAGGGGCATCACCGCGAACGGTATCGATGCGGTTGACTTGTGCGAATAACGCGGCAGAAATAAAGACGCTGAACGCGCCCAGAATAAACCTGCTCATGATCGGCAAAAAACTCCAGCTAGTTGAAACTCGGCTTCCCTATTGGGAAGCCGATAGACTAGTTGAACTGGTGTTGATATGCCAGTGCGCGCTCTTCCTTGCTGTCGGTATGACCTGAGAAGTCATGCAAAATAAGGTAGAGACAGGGCACCAAAAATAGCGTGATAACTGTGGCAAACAGAACGCCGAATGCCAGTGAGATTGCCATGGGAATGATAAAGAAAGTTGCCGGATTGGCCGTCGCCATCAGGGGCACCAGACCAATAAACGTGGTGATTGAAGTCAGGATAATCGGCCGGAATCGCAGTGCCCCAGCCTTGGAGACCGCCTCCACCATCCCTACTCCCTGATCCCGCAGGCGATTCACAGTAACCACCAGCACCAGGCTGGCGTTAACGACCACACCACTTAGGGCAATAATGCCGAGGATCGAGAAGAACACCAGATCGGCACCCATTATGAAGTGGCCGAAGATGGCACCTATGGCGCCGAACGGAATGACACTCATGATCACGAGCGGTTGCATATAAGACTTCAGTGGAATCGCCAGCAGCGCAAACATGATTAGCATTGCCATCGGGAATAAGGTTAACAGCTCCGACAATGACTCTATCTGGCGCTCACCTTCACCACCGATTACCATATCCACATTCAGATCGCGATCCCATTGCGCCCGATACTTCGCAATTATATCGCGCCGAATCTCTTCCGGCTTCACCACGGTTCGGTCAACGTCACCACGCACTGTGATCACCCGGCGGCCGTCCTGGCGGTTGATACTGGAGTAGCTGTTGCCGAGGGAATAGTCGGCCACGCTAAGGAACGGCACCTCAGATCCTGATGGCGTCCTGATTAACAGGTCTTCCAGGTTGCCGAGAGAGGAGCGTTCTTCTTCCGGGTATCTCACCATGACACGAATATCGTCACTGCCGCGCTGGATACGCTGGGATTCTGCGCCGTAAAATGCCTGGCGTACCTGGGTGGCAATATCGTTCAGGGTTAGACCCAGGGTTTTACCGCGATCGAGAATCTGTATCTGTACTTCCTGTTTACCGGCCCGGAAAGAGTCGGAAACATCGAATACCCCAGGGTAGCGCATGAGCTCTTCACGCAGCTGAGTGGACGCAATCTTCAGATTGTCCTCGTCGCGGCCCTCGAGGCGAAAATTAATCGCATCTCCGGCAGAGAAGGCATCGGAAACAAAGCTGAGCTCGAGCGCGTCGGCAATGCTGCCGACTTTCTGTCGCCAGCGATCGCGAATTTCGGCAGAGCTGATTTGACCTCTTTCATAAAAAGGTGTCAGGTACATCACAACTTCGGCGACTTCACTGCTGCCTGCACTGCGCTCCCCACCGCCTGGGCCACCGCGTGGTGCGGTACCCCCAATAATTGTCAGCACGCTGTCCACAACAGTGTCAGTTTCCGCCGGAGCGGCGCCTGCCGCCTTCAGCGACACAAGCTCCTGGTCAAGTTCGGCCTTAAGCTCCAGCGCCTTCTCTTCAATCAGCTCCGCGGCCTGTTCAGAGAGATAGGCGGGAACGCCGGCCGGCATACGTACCTGACCGTAGACTGTGTCACCCTCAATCGAGGGCATGAATTGAAAAATTACGCGCCCACTGATTACCAGCGCCATAACCACCATGATCACGCCGGTGGCAAGTGCCCAGGCAGCATAGCGGTACTTCAGGACCTTGCGCAGCCCGCGACGATATCCATGCTCCGCGAAGTACTCCATGGCGTAGGCAATCTTGCCCTGGAACTTCTGCCATGCCACAACAATACGGCTGCCTTCGAGGAAATAGCCCTCGGTCTTGCGGTGGGCGATATGTCCGGGAAGAATTAACTGTGATTCCAGCAGGCTGGCAATCAAGCAGAAAACCACGGTGCCGCCGATCACCTGTGAGAAGGCTGCAAAGCCCCCTGTTTGCAGCAGCAAGGGCAGAAATGCTGCGATAGTCGTTAGTACACCGAAGATAACTGGTACGGAGACTTCCACCGTGCCTTCAATAGCCGCCTCGTCCTTACTCAGCCCCTTCTGTTCGAAAGCGTGAATACGCTCTCCTACCACAATGGCATCATCCACCACGATGCCAAGCACCAGAATAAAACCCATCACGGTCAGTGAGCTGATGGTCAGTCCGATCGAAGGGAAAACAATCAAAGCGCCAAGAATTGCTATAGGAATGCCGGCGGCGACCCAGATGGCAATCTTGAAGCGCAGGAAGAAAGCCAGGATTATCAGAACCAGCATGAGACCGGTGTAGGCATTTTTCGCTACCGTCGCGATACGAGTCTGGGTGCTCAGTGAAGAATCCGTAACAACTTCCAGGGTCATACCTTCCGGCAAGTTAAACTCCGTGGATCCCATGAAGCCTTTTACCTGCTGCGCCGAGGTCACAATATCTTCGTCGCCGACCCGCATGACATAGATGATGGCGGAATTTACGCCATTCAGGCGGGCGTCAAGATAGCCCTCTGCGAAATCGTCTCTTACCGTAGCAATCTCACCCAATCGCAGCTGCGTGCCATCTGGATACGACGCCACGACAATATCTTCATATTCAGAACCTTGATATACCTGCCCCTTGGTCCTGAGCAAGATTTCACCGGATTCGCTGCGAATAGTGCCGCCCGGTAAATCCAGCGAAGCACGGGAAATAGCGCGGGAGATCTGGTCGAGAGTCAGGCCATATTGGCGCAGGGTGAATTCAGATACCTCGATTGCAATCTCAAGGGGCCGAATGTACTCGATGTTGACCTGTGATACCTCGTCCAAATCCAGCAGATCGTCGCGAATGTCTTCGGCCACGGTCTTCAGGCTCAGGTCGTTAGTGTCCGACGACAAGGCGAGAGTCATTACATTACCGGTGCTGCTAAAGGCACGGTAGATTGGTTTTTCCGTCTCGGTGGGAAAGGTCGTAATCCCGTCCACGTTGCCTTTTACATCGTTGAGAACGCGATTGAGATCGGCGCCGTTCGCCAGTTGCACCGTGGAGTCGCAACCGCCTTCACGCGCGGTCGAAGTCAACGTATCGATGTTTTCAATACCTTCGAGTGCCTCTTCCAGGCGCAGACATACGCCCGTTTCTGATTCCTGAGGGGTAGCACCCAGGTAAGGCACACTGACTTGAATGACGCCAAAATCGATATCAGGAAATTCTTCCTGGTTCAAATTCAAATAGGCGATAAATCCACCGACCAGGAAAATCCACATGAGCAAATTACTTGCGACAGGATTCTTAACAAACCAGGTAATGGGAGTTCTCACGATTGACCTCTTGCCGAACTAATTCCGGGAAAAATTATGTTGCTGTTCAAAGCAGCGCGCGCAGGGGGCTCTAAATCACTTCGACCACTGGCTGCACGGCCATGCCGTCCACTACCGCTTGAATTGGAGAGATGCAAATACGTTCTCCGGGAAGAATGCCGCCGCTGATCAGCACTTTCTGCTCTTCCAGGCGAAAAATCTCAACTTCCCGGAAGTACATCTTGTTCTCTGCGTCTACAACCAGCACCTGATTATTATTACGAATCACAGAGCGTGGCAGGGCGATAATGTCATCGACGGTTTTGCCTGTGATGTCGGCCTCGACATAAAGGCCAATTGGCAAAGGAATTGCCTTATGCTGCTGCATCGCCCACTGATCGCTAGCGCTTGGCTGCGGGACTCGAATGATGGTCTGCACTGTATTGCTGTTCGGGTCGATCGAGGCCTCTATGCGAACCAGTTTGCCCCGCCACTGGTATTGCTGACCACCATAGGTACCGGTAAGTGCCACCTCTGGCGCATCTTGCTCCGGGATTTCGCCGCGCTGGCCCAGGGGGACATCCAGGAATCCAAGCTGACGCATTGCCAGTGGCACCCGCACCTCAACTTCATCAGCGCCGAACAGGACGGCAACGGATTGGGCACGATTTACATACTGGCCCAACTCCACGTCACGGGATTGAATGATGGCATTAAAAGGGGCCCGGAGTTCGGTGCGATCAAGATCCAGCTCTGCCTGCCTGAAGCTGGCCTCTGCATCTGCCAGGCGTGCCCGGTTAACTTCAGTTCGACGCTGGGCATCCTGCAGTTGAGAGTCGCTGGCCAACCTGCGCTCCGCCAACTCCTGCAGACGCTCCAGCTCTGCATCTGCGAATTCTGCCTCTGCAAGAGTCTGCTGCATATTGGCGCGACTGCGCTCAACGGCAGTTTCGAAGTCTGAAGTGTCAAGTCTGAGCAGGACCTCGCCTGCTTCGATATAGCCACCTGACTCCATGCTCGGCGAAATCCACTGGACTGGGCCGGCGACTGCTGCGGACAGGCTTACTGTTTGAGCAGCCTGTACTTTGCCTTGCGAACCGACCACCAGATCCACAGACTCCAGGCTGACTTCAGCGACTCGCACTGAGACTGGAATGATTTCCACAGCGGCTTCTTCCACCGTGGTTGGATTGCGGATGAGATAACTTGAGACTAGAAGACATCCCACCAGGATGACGATGGGTAGAACGATTCGCTTCATTTCAAAGCTCCTGTATCCTTAATTTCCCTATCGGCTAAACCGCGCTGTTGCGACAGATCATCCGACATTATGTTTTTGTTAACCGGCCCGTCGTGCTGACAGGGCCTGTCTTGCTGTAATCGCTTCTGTTACTGCCGTGCTCAGAGCATCGCAGTAAAGGGTTTAGGCTTCCGCTGCCCGGCTGCCGTCTTTATCCATCAGGCACTGCTTGAAAGCGCCTAGCAACTCGTCCAGCACAGG
>MDSV01198484.1_pt1 | contig 44318 bp, 57 predicted proteins | sample 810851 | NCBI WGS metagenome assembly MDSV01 (sample SAMN05326640, study PRJNA326480) | marine metagenome | isolation source: seawater | place: Atlantic Ocean: North East | collected 2012
ATACGGACGTTTCTGAACTTCGATATGGACGTCTCATGATCATGACTGACGCTGATAACGATGGGTCTCATATCAAGGGTCTCATCCTCAACATGATCCACTACTTCTGGCCAAGTCTATTGAAGTTGAACTATGTGGTGAGTATGGTAACACCCATCATCAAAGCTTCCAAGGGATCGGAAACAAAGTCATTTTATACCGACTCGGCATTTCGAAACTGGTATGGAGACGGTAAACCGGGATGGCGCATCAAGTATTACAAGGGTCTCGGTACTTCTACATCGGTGGAGGCTCGTGAATATTTCAAAAAAATTCAAGAACTCACAGTGAAGTTTGATGTGGATGTCATGACAGATAAATCAATTGTACTCGCATTCGATAAGAAAAGGGCGGATGACAGGAAAGTGTGGCTTCTCGAAAGTACTGCGAAGAATTCTGGTGAGCTTGAAGTACCTTACGGCCATGTCAAGAACCTGGCTATAACAGAGTTTGTACACAAGGATCTTGTTAATTTCAGTCTCGCTGACTTGAAGCGTTCTATCGCACACGTAGCTGACGGACTTAAACCTTCGCAGCGAAAGGTTATGTTCTCATGTTTTCAGAAGAACTTGACTACTGAAATGAAGGTGGCACAACTGGCTGCATATGTCGCTGAAAAAAGTTCTTACCATCATGGCGAAGTTTCGCTTGCAGAAACGATCGTCAAGTTAGCGAATGACTACACAGGTTCGAACAACGTCAACCTTCTCGAACCTTGTGGTCAATTTGGTACGAGACTTATGGGAGGTAAGGATGCATCTCAAACGAGGTATATCTTCACAAGATTAACCAGTGCAGCTCGAAAGATATTCGATCCTAAGGATGACCTAGTACTCAATTATCTAGATGACGATGGTCGATCTATTGAACCAGAGTTTTACGTACCAGCGTTACCGATGGTTCTTGTGAACGGTACAGAAGGTATTGGTACAGGTTTCAGTTGTTACGTACCCCCGTTCAACCCCAAGGATGTCTCAACGAATATACTCAACTTCATTAGTGGAAAGGGTATTCAAAAAATGAAGCCATGGTTCAGGGGGTTTAAGGGGTGCGTGTTTTATGAAAATGAAACATGGGTCGCAGAGGGTACCTGGAACACGATCGGTCAAACTATTAGGGTCACAGAACTCCCACCTGGACGCTGGACACAAGACTATAAGGAATATCTCGACACTCTCGTCGAAAAGAAGACTATCAGCTCGTACACTAACAATAGCACAACCGAGAGTGTTGATTTTGTTATTCAGGGGTACATGGGTAAAGATCTTATCAAGGACCTGAAATTGCAGAAAACAATTAGGACTTCGAACATGCACCTGTTTCATCCGACTAAGGGAATTCACAAATATGAAAGTGCTGAAATGATCCTAATGGACTTTATCAAACTTCGGAGCGAGTATTACAATAAACGTAAATCCCACATGGTTAATGTTCTCAAGAAAAAGGTTGAAATGTATAATCACCGCGCAACATTTGTTACCATGGTCATCAATGGGACGTTGATAGTTTTCAGGCGTAAGAAGAGAGATCTCGAGGAAGAGTTATCACACATGTTTCCGAAAGTTGATGGGAGTTACGACTATTTACTAAACACCAAGACGATTGACTATACAGAAGAGCGAGTAGCTGCACTACTTATGGAAGTCAAACACTCCAGGGACGAACTAAACCTCACAATGACTACGTCACCTCTTCAAATGTGGGAAAATGATATTAAAAATATATAGATAATAGATAAGTATGGGATTGCAGGGTCCAGATCAAGGTGCGGTATTATCACTAAATGCCATAGGACAACAGGATACATACCTTACTAATAGTGAACCTATACATTCTTTATTTGATTATCACTCTGAACAACATTCAAACTTCATAAAATTTCACAAAAGTATCACAATAACAAAGCCCTTCACAGCTTCAGACTCGTGGCCATTCGGAGAAAATGTCAAGGTGAAATTTAATCCACAAAATATGGGGGATTTATTATCAAATATGTATATACATATAGAACTTCCTGGCGTTGATTCAAACTCTAATATAGCTGATCAAGTTGGGCGACACGTTATAGAATCGATTTCTATGTGTGTAGACGAGTTAGAAATTGATAAATATTATGACGATTGGGGTATAATATATGATGAATTGTACTTGGATGCATCAGAAAAACGTACAAAGAGATATATGGTAAATAGAAATCAAGGAGACAACGAATCACATCAAAATGATCATATATTATCTCGACATCCTTCTAAATTAATGATACCTATACCCTTATTCTTTTCTAGAAAATATCAAGGTAGTGAATATACCTCAAATTCACCAAACAGACCATTTTTTCCTACATGTGCAATTTACAAACAAAAAATAGAATTTGATATAAAATTTAGACCTCAAACGTTTTTCACAAACCATGGTACGGATAGTCGTACCAATATATCATTGAGTGCGTTTGATATAATAACAGAGGAACAGGTTCTTTCGTCAGAAGAGCGTACATATTTAATGACCAAGAAACAAACATTCATAACAGATGTGGTTAAAAAACATCCGACTGAACAGACAAGGTTAGGTGAAAATTCGATTAAATTGCAACTAGTTCCTAATATTCCTGTGAAAACATTAAACTGGTTTCTGCGGAAAATTGAATATGAAGATGAGACATCTCATGGAAGTATTTCTCCATTACCAGATGAGAATGCAAATGAACGAAAATTTTCAAATCGTTATAATTTTTCTACATCAAATACGCACACAAGCGATAATTCATTTCATGACACACCATTAGAATCTGCCAAAATTTACGTGAATGGCCAAGATTTACCAAACATACCACGCCCAGACCACAATTATTTCAAATATGTAGTACCATATAATACACGGTTATCTAGACCAGAAAGAAATATTTATACGTATGCATTCTCGATGAATCCGATTAATGTGGAACCATCGGGAAGCTTGGATTTCTCTCGGTTGAATTCGGATCGCACTCTATTGGATATACAATTAAAACCAAATTTAACAGATGTGTACACTTTACATTTATATTATCTTGGATATGAAACATTTACATTTGAAAATGGATTTATGACACGTGCTTATTGAATAATGTATCATGATGTAAACGGATATAGTCGACAATTTTATTTTTTATACACCATTTGATAAAATTCAACTGTGCAACAGTGGTATGAATTTCATGTACGGTACCAGGAATCTTATATGAAATCTTTGTAGCACGACAAAATGGATCAAATAGTTTTTTACTGTAGCCGTCTAAACTTGATTTGTAAGCACAATGAACACTGAAAATTCTCCCGTCGTTCGTAGTATAAGACAGATTAGTCTTCTTGGAATAATTTGTAATAAACCATTCTAGATTTCTCAAAGATATACCACTACTTTTATTTAAGAGTTCTATTAGTATAGATCCATTTTCTGGTATCGTATAAAAATTATTGATAGATGTCAAAAGAATTTCTGATTTACTCATAACAAGTTATAAAACGTATTCTCTAAATTCATTCGGTTGTAATTTACCTTCTTCACATGCCAAACACCCCTGAACAAAGCCGGAGGGGAATGGATGGTTATGTCGAATGATCCCAGTTGGAACAACTACCGGTGTACCGGGTCTATTTTCGTCTACATGTAAACAACAGTAACCATCTACAACGGCTTTATTAGTACACAATTTACCATTTTTCTTTATACCCATGCAGTATATATCATTATTTGGTGCTAAATCTCTTCGTACCTTTTTTATAGGAACACCATACAGATTTGAAACCTTTTCTGTTATACTACAGACATAATCGTGATTTTCGCGTTGAAGTTTAATAATAGTCGCTTTATGCTCTTTCTTCAATGAAGAAATTTGACTCTTTTGATGTTCTATATCGTCGCTAATATTTTTATTGTGTTGTAGTTTGTATTCACGTATAGCATTTGCCAACTTCTCGTTATATTCATCTCTACACTCTCGCTTGGTTTTTAATATTTCCTTTTTAGTTTCAATATCGGTCTGTATGGTCATACGTTTCGCCTCTTTCTGAATTAGACGTGCAACATCCTCTATGACACTTACCATACTCTATTATGAATCCTTTTTTTTAAATATATCACTGAGTAATAATTGTCGCGATTTAGAGTTGTCACCCGTTTTCTTTGTTTTCTTAGATGGCCTTGCCCTAAAAAGTAATTCACCAAAAATTTCATCTTTAGCATTTTCAAATAATGGCTCTAATAGGTCACACACTGGATTTAAGAATTTATTTAAAAAGTAGTAGGGATAATCTATAGGTAAATTGTTGTCCTTTGCATATATAGGATCTTCCGATTTTTCGAAAGCTTTCGCCTTAGAATCACCCGTATTAATTAATATATATGGAACCCTATCACCCGATTGTGGCTCTGACCCTGGCTGCCGTTCACGCATTTTTCTCACTACTTGGACATGTGCCTGGTTTATATCCGTGATATGGTCACTTAATATAGATACATTCTCACCCTTCACCTTATATGAATCAGACAGACTCTGACTCAAAATAAGTTTTTCATTGGGGACGTCTCCTTCAAGTAATTCTATCGCCCGCTTTCGGGCCAATGCCTTGGGCTCGATTGTATCCGCACTATCCAAGATAACATCAAGGAGTTCTTTACACACTTCACGCATGTGTGGTGTATTATCCCGTCTAACCAATTGTAACCCTTTTACATCAATATAATCCATATTCATCTCACCGTCTTTACTCTTCGTCCATAATTTAGCTGCATAACGTTTTTTTGAATATAGAAAATATGGACAGTATACCTTTTCCAATTCGAGATTATTTGGCGCTTTAAATAGTTTGGTACATTCGTCTGCAGCCTTTTCACCTAGTTCCCAACTATATTCTATAGCTTCTTTTCCAGTAAGAGATCCCACGTCAAATTCGATCATCACACTATCGGTATCGCCATAACGAACACGTGAGCCTGGGTAATTTGTCTCGACATACCTTTTAGTTTCGTCAATCATGTCACGCCCCTTCATCGTGGTTGTAGAAGCAATAGCAACACATGGGAGTATCCCTTTGGAGGCACCCGTAAACCCATACACAGAGTTCATAGAAATCTTATATGCGAGTTGTTTACCGTTGTACATTTGCTTAGTCGCCCCCGTTGAACTAGCCATATCTTTCTTCGCTTGTTTCCTAAACTGTTTCAACTCTGAAAGAATACTTGGTAAAATACTGGGAACATTTTGTGCGAATGTGTGTTCACCGAATCGTTCATATTCGACCCCAGGTATATTTTCGTACCGACTGTCTGTAACCAGTGTGGAATAACATAAGTTATGCGCCATCATGATAGAAGGATACAATCCTTCGAAATCGAGTGCGGTAATTGGTGTATAATAAGCACCCGATTGAGCTTCTAAAACTGTCGCACCCACATATCCAGTATTATCCACGTGTCCATATTCATGCGTTGGTACTTTGAATCCCATCTCCCGAGCTTTTTTTGTTAGTTGGCTAAACACTTTGATTTGTTGCCCTCTTTCAACCAAATAACTCAATGGTACCCATGTGGCTTTAGCCATCTCTAGTAAGTTCATAAGTGTCGATAATTTAGCAATCAATTTATGAGGTAATAGCGTATCCTTTATACAGTACTCGGCAACTTCACGTAATTCATTCGGATTCCCTCTCACAAAACGCGCAAACATTTCTTTCGGTGGCATGTCAATTTTCTGATCTCCCAAATAAATCTGAGAAACATTGTTAAGTCTATACGAATCTAATTTATATTCACGTTTAATTTCATGGAATAAATCAAATATAAATCTCCCTGGCATTGGTACAAGTTTCAGCTCATTATCACCCAATGCATTCGAAGAAAGTTTTTTACGAGATAATGTACATGTAAAATCTCTCAGCTTACTCATTCTATAAAAGGCTAGTGGGCAATTATTCAGCATACCACGTTCCATAATATATTCTAAATCAAACCCAAATATATTCCAACCAGTTATGACATCTACGTCATGGCGATTGATATATTCACTAAATCCCAACAGAAGATCGCGTTCGGATTTGTAACTTACAATAGAACATCCGTCAACGTTATTATCAGTATCCTTGTAACATAAACAAGTCTTGTCGTATGGTTCATCTTCGCCGAAGTGTGTAAGTGATATCGCAATTTGGAAGCACGCATCTCCGGGTACAGACGGATCGGGAAATTTTCCAGTGGAACTGTGACACTCGATATCAAGCGATGCGACGACAAATGGGGCAATATCCGTCGTATCAAATGGTTTTAGATTTCTCCAATCCTCGCATTCCAAGTCTATGTCAACTTTCGTACAAAACGCAGGTTCGCACGATCCAGCCGTATCCACCCAACCTGTGGATTGAATACCAGTGCGATGCATAAATCGCAGCACTGGATCAAGATTTGCTTCGAATATTTTTAATTTCTGAGACAGACCAGTTATAGATTTTCGTAATCGGTTACTTATATTGCGTCGAGAAATGAGATTAGCACAATGAATCTGAAGAAAATGACTCTTTTCACCATTTTGAAATCCTTCCATATCTTTTGCTTCAACAATATCTATATCAAGTATATCCGGACACGCTCTGTTCACATGCCTTATAAGCGAATTATGTGTCATTGTACAGGGTATTTTCACATAAAAATATGGTATGAATTTAGTCGTTACACATACAGACTCACCCTTTAAAGTCTTACCAAAAAGACGTATGATGTGATTCTCCTTTTCGTCGCGAGCATCCCAGGTGAGAACCTGAAATTGCACCATATTTCGTTATAGAGCTGAAATTTTAATATCATTTATTAATAAATGTCAGCTGCATTGATCGATCTAGTGTCTAAAGGGGTACAGGATGTGTACTTAACAGGGACACCACAGGTGTCATTTTTTCACCAAAATTACAAACGTCATACGAATTTTTCTATTAAACCCGAACGCTTAGATTACGTTGGTACTTTCGGTGATGGTAACGAGATTGTCGTTCCTCTCCGAACAAAAGGCGACCTCCTCAGTTATATATGGGTTGAAGCCGATGGTATTGGTAGTAGACAGACTAATTCTACAGGGTTTTTCAGTGATGATGCAAGTCCGACTGAATTTTCTTTGTGGATTGGTGGTCAGGAGGTAACACGATTAGATTCTCTTTATATACAGGGGGTGCACAATTTACTTTATAAACAGGATCAGGCTAAGTCTTCAATGGCCCTCACATTAGACGAAATACCAGAAAATGCACTTGGTAAGGGAGCAAACGCTGATCATTATGTGATACCATTCTTCTTCTCTGAAGACTGGACAAAATCCCTCCCACTTACCGCATTACAATATCACCAGGTTGAATTACGTATCAAGTGTAGGAGTGGGGGTACCACGTTCACCCCTGGAAGCACACCCAAGATATATGGTACATATGTATACCTTGACTCTGATGAGCGTAATGTTATTGTCGACTATAAACATGAGATTCTTATAACACAGACACAATACCAGCCCATGTCAGCGAGTGATGTTGATGTCGATCTTACATATTTTAACCATCCTGTCAAAGCTGTACATGTAGTATCATCTGAAGCAGACGGTGGTAAATGGGACGAAAACTGGAGCTTTGATAGTGCCACGTTATATATTAATGGTATTCCTTTATTTGAAAATATGTCATCCACGTATCATCACACTGTTGTACCTGAAATGCACTGTACGGCACTTCCTTTTAGTGCTCTGAGTACTGTTTCCACGTATACATGGCCATTCTGCTTAACACTAAATAAGTCTCAGCCGAGTGGTTCGTTAAATTTTAGTCGAATCGATAATGCTAAATTGCAACTATCTGGAACTGGTCCACATAACGCCCGTGATGGAAAATATGTCCGTGCATATGCAGTCTCTTATAACATCCTCAGGATAAAGGATGGTATGGGAGGTGTTGCTTTTAGTAATTAATTATAAATATACGTCAACCAGATGATCCAAAACCCTTAGTTCCACGTTCGGTACTTTCAATATCTGTAACTTCCTCAATAAGAGGAGTCTCACATTTTTCTAAAATAAGTTGCGCTATACGTTCACCTTGTTTAATTTCAAATTTCTCACTTCCCTGATTAAACAATATAACCTTGAGTTCACCTGTATAATCAGGGTCTATAACCCCCGCACCAGTTTGTATTCCATGTTTAACAGCGAGCCCTGACCTAGGAGCAATACGTCCATATGTACCAATGGGGATTGTTGCAGCTATACCCGTGTTGACAATTCCACGTTCCATGGATGGAATGTACATGTCAATTGTACTATATAAGTCATATCCCACCGAACCCGGTGACGCTCGTGTAGGAATGATTGCGTCATGTGTTAACCGTTTGATTAATAGCTTCATTTACTTATAACGCAGAAAATCTTTATGCTCTTTTACAATATTGTATGTGGTAGTCAAATAAATGGTATTATTAAATCTATAGATCATTGTATTATAAACATTTGTTTCGTATATAAATGAAAGCGGAGTTTATGTGATCATGGAAGATCTAACAAATCTTATGACATACATCGATCAGATATCCGGAAAAATTCCGGAGAACTTGTATCTTGAAATGATGAATAGCATGAAACGCATTCATACTTCGATGTCAGGTAATATAGCGTTTCACGAGGACGCGTTTTATTATACATCCGATGAAGATAATTATCAAATCCCAGATGAATACACGAATGATGAACTGTTTATACATTCACCCCATTCTCTATCGATAGATGCACAACTAGAAGAAATTGACAATCATTTAGAAGATATCAGAGATGTTATATGTCAAATGGAAATGGCGTGGAATAACATGTTAAATTATAGAGACGAACGCGATATACTAATCAACTCAAATAATAATAGTATTCGCCGCATCACGCATAAAATTAAACAAGATGCCATAGAAGATTGGTGTGAGAGGAATAAGTGTTTCGCGTTTTCTGGTGAGGCGTGTGAACTTGTAGGACATAAAAACAATACTATTGTATATCACCATGAAGACTGGACATGGGATAGATTAATGAAATACGGCCTTTTCGCAATTTTACATAATATTGGAAGTGATGAAGATGTAAGATCAATACAACGCGGAGTGAAACTTGAACTAGATGATATTACACTGAAAACATATAAATGTCTGATTGGCTATGAAAAGTCTATATACTCTTCATATAAGAGTGTAACAAATCATAAACGAGAATACAATAAACGACGTATCGCGGATATTGATGAAATGATATGTAGTATTTGTCATCAGTTATCCACCCTGCAAGATTCGTGTGTATCGAAAGAGGATAAACTATCTGAACTTGGTTATAGTGTGCCTGGTCGCGATCATTGGAATGGTGAAACAATGCAGATGAATTACCAGGTGAGAGCAGATACTGGGTATTCCGATCTCGCGGTTATCCCAGGTTTTCACGAATCATTAGTGCATCTGACACGAGGTGATGAGTCCATAACTCTTGGAACGTTGGATTAATTGTTATTCTCAACAAATTATGATATGTTTAAAATTAACGACAGATAATAACTCATACTAAAATAATTATAATATTGCATATATATATGAACAATAGTATTGTGATAGACAATGTATATAGAGCTACTAATATGAGTGAACTTAGTGAAGTATCATCTCGACTGTTGCAAAAGTACGGTAATAATAAACAAAAAACCTTAACAATTATGAATTTGTATAAAAAGCGCCGAGATCTTATGAAGAAGGGTAAAGATATTCACAAGGTTTATACATACACACCCGGTAATACTAATAAATTAAAAGATGTCGGAACAATTATAAGCAAAAAAAATCAAAGTATGGCAGATTATATACGAAGTAAATCGTCATTTAGAAATGGGCAGCGTGTACCAGGTTTTGAAAGTAAGAAATTTACAGCTGTTAAACCTTTCATCATCTTTGGTAAGAAAGTCAATGGGTTTGTGTCGGTCCCTCCCTCACTTGATTTAGAAGAAGCGCACGGATATGCTAGGTTTATAGAAAGATCGCTCACTGCATTACGAATTGGGAAATTGGGTAAACCACTCAAGATGCGGTCAGAAAATATATATGCGTGGAAGTCCATAAGATCAAATAAGTATAATAACCAATCGCCCGAATCTGGATTAAACGATGATAACCTTAAAATCAAATTTACTGCGATTACTTCAGATCAGGGAGGGGCGATTTTTTTCTGAACGTGAATTGCACTTAAGATTGTATTCATTATGCGATTTTACTCAAACAAAATATGGACATTGTAATTGACTGGTTGGGTATAACCAGTTCTGTATTAATATCGATAATGTTCATCCCTCAAATTGTACATGTATATATTACAAAAGATACACATGCGATTAATTATTTATTTCTGGTTATCAACCTTATTGCGAGTGTGTTGGGGTTAATTTACTCAATTTATCTCATCATTATACCCATGATAATAGCAAATACATCTGCGGGGTTTTTTTCACTGTCACTATTAATTATGAAATATACAAATAATTCAAAACACGAGGTATCTGATGTTGTTACATCGAGTGTGTGAAATAATGTTCCATATTTGACGAACATACGTAATATTACTTAAAGGTTTTATTACTAATACATATATGCTGAGATGTCCGAGTGGTCTAAGGAGGACGACTTAAGATCGTCTGTGCTATGCACGCGCGGGTTCGAACCCCGCTCTCAGCAATTTTAGGCTTGTAGTGAAACGGATATCACTTTAGACTTCTAATCTAACATTCCGGGTTCGATTCCCGGCAAGTCTGATATGATTGTTTACATCATTCACTTCACCATAATAATTGGTGAAGTGAATCATATATTCGATGTATATTTTTTTAACTTATTTGAAACTAGTTGGTAGTGTAGAGTGAGAACTAAAAGGTTTCGGTTCATTCATTTTATTTATGATATAATTTTCTGTACTTTGAAGTTCTTCTATCTGATCACCCGTCAATTTTATATCTTCAGTTATCTCATCATTCTCCACAACTTCACTTACACTTTCTTCCACGAGACCGAGCCAATCGAAAAAACAATTCCTTAACTGCTTCACTGAAAATATGAGAACAAGAGGTATAACAATTAAAAGAAATATAAAAAAACCTAGACCCATACTTAAACGAGAATAATACATCATATGTTATATATATATTTTATTTCTTTGTTTATATTATGATAGTAAAACTCACGAAAAGTCCAAACCCAGAAAAAAAATTCAGAGTTATATTCGAAACTGGTAGGCGCGTTGATTTTGGGGGTAAAGGCTATTCAGACTTCACAATTCACAAAGATTCTTCGCGAATGAAGAGATATCTCGCACGCCATGGTCGTATGCGGGAAAATTGGACCAAAACTGGTATTGAAACAGCTGGCTTTTGGTCCAGGTGGCTTTTATGGTCGAAACCATCACTAAAACAAGCTAAAATGTTAATAACGAAGCGTTTCGGTGTGAAATTTTCCTAGAAGAAATTATCTGTTCTGTACAATTTAGCCTGGTATGAGTTAGATTTGCCAAGAACATTGACATCCTCGTTACCATATAACTCATTACAACCGATATCACCCATACAATCTCTACCATTATGAGACACGGGGATCGAGTAAATTTGGTTACCTGGTGTAGAAGTGTAATAATGATATTGATCTCGTCTCCCACGCACCTCTTTTCCATATAACGGGAGGGTCTCCTCGTTTTCGCCTATAAGAAGACCTAATTGTTGTAATGATTTTGGGTTATATTCTTTTATAGGAGGATCCCTAAATTCGGGTTGTTTAGGACGTCGATATGTCGGTTGAGGTGGGTGAATGTGTATAGGCATTGGAACTTGATCGCGTCTATTTTGTCTATCAAGTAAATAAATGATGACTAATAAAAGTATAAATATGAGTAGTAATGCTAACGTACTATTTGCGTTACGCTTCATTTATGTTTATATATATCCAGAAAATAATATCCACAAATATAAATGGATAACCGCGAAAAGGATATCAAATCCAATAAAAAGGGTAAGAAGATTGATAAGGAATGGTCACTAGAACAAACTGACATCTTGAAAAAATGGGGCGAAGCGGCTGCGTGCTATAGGTATATGCATAATCACGCATATCTTGTGTTTAAGCGAAAAAATTATAATTATTCGTTACCTGTAATTATATTATCCACGATCACGGGAACTGCGAATTTTGCGCAAAGTTCATTACCTGAAAACATACGGTCGACCGCACCAGCTATTATAGGCGGTATGAATCTTATAGCTGGTATTATAGCAACAGTAATGCAATTTCTAAAAATATCTGAACTAATGGAAGGACATCGCGTCGCTTCATTACAATATGGGAAACTTTCAAGAACAATCCGCCTCGAATTATCGTTACCGTTTAACGAGAGGTCGTTTGATGGTAGTACTATGATAGATATGTGTAAAGCTGAATATGATAAATTAGTTGAACAGTCACCTCCGTTAGACGATACAATAGTTAAATCGTTCGAAGAACAGTTTAATGATAAGAAGACTGACTTTAAACTTACTAAACCCGAAATTATGCATATAGAACCTATAGAACTATTTACAAACGAAGAACATACAAACGCGCGAATGTTGAAAACTGAGTTAATAGAAATGCAAAAATCACATACACTTAGACACAGAGCTATTGGGAACACCACCCCTGATAATGAAAAACACATTGATGTTAATGATTTAAATGAAGTAATTATAAAATGATTGAAAGTCGGTGTATAATATATAAAATCATTAGAAAAAGTATGATATTAAAGATACCAATGCAGATCAAGTAAGGAAATACCCTCCTTTTTATTGGTTCTAGAACCCTTGCTTGAATTGTATCACTTTCCAAAAAAATATCTAATGCCTGATCAGTAATATCATCGGTTATGGATTCTTTCATTAAAGTAATACCACAAAAAAAATCTATTCCACCGACGCTACATATGAATGAGATCAAAATCCTCGAAAAATATATACATGATGGAGAAAATGTATTTATATGTGGACCTATTGGCTGTGGAAAAAGTTTTATCGTAAATAGTGTGTTAGATTCACGAAACACCATCGAATTGCAATCCGAACTTTTTCAAAAGAAAAGTGCTTTCATGAATCTTGTGGGTGATACTAATTCTAATATTTTGATAGATGGATACGACTCTTCTATCCACGGACATAAACAAGTAATAGATAGAATATCAGAAAAAAATGAACGATTTACGAATGGGTCTGTGATAGTAACTTCTACAGCGATACACATGCTACCAAATTTTAAACTCATCATAATCCCCAGAAAAACGCCAGATATGATATTTTCACTAGCGTGCACAAACCCGAGGGCTCGTGTGGCAGCAGAAAAGTGTAAAGGTAATATACGCGATTTTTTTGACTATATAAACCACTCGGATATAAAAGACGTGTTTAAAACATCAAAGGATATAGTGATAGATATATTATCACATAAAGGAAGCATGGATATTTCTCAGACGATGCATGAACATGGTCATATATTGGATGTTATCCACGGGAATTATTTGAATTCTGTCGGTAGTAATACAATTAATATTATTAATTCTCTAGTCGATGCGGATGTATATGACACTCAAATGTATAAAGGTGAGTGGAATTATATGCCTTATTATATTGCAAGTGGTATGGCGACACCTAAATTAAACATGGGCGATCCAATCCCTGTTGATAAAATACAACCTGGTAGTATGTGGACCAAATATGGTAACTTTAAGATGCGCCAAAATAAACTCCGGGGGATTCAGGCTAGAAATCTAACTAAAATAGGAATGAATGAATTGGCACTTCTCCGCCAATATGCGATCATGGGAAATATAGATGTTTTATTAGAATATAAACTTGAACCATTAGATTTTGATATTATGAATCATCTTGCTGTCGGTAATAAATTAAGACCTGCAGAAGTGAGTAAAGTTAAAAAGAAGATGCGCACTCTATTAAATGAGTAGTTCTGGAAGTGATACAGATGATGATAGCGATGTCCTCCGTGTTAATGGGTGTGATATTTATTATTACGGAAATATCGATCGTGAAAATGCTCTGAATTTTATAGATGAATTTAAGAAGTTAGAGGTTGACCTTCTAAAGAAATCTATTGAGTTACCCGGTTATAATCCAATGATTCGTGTACATATTCATAGCGATGGTGGGTGTGTGTTTTCAGGCTTAAACATCATGGACACATTGAAATCATCGCGTATCAATGTAGTTACCATCGCGGAAGGTACATGTTGCAGTGCTGCTACATTCGTTCTGTTAGGTGGTAATGAAAAACTAATGAACAGACATTCATTTGTGCTTATCCATCAATTATCGACTGGGTTTTTCGGAAATTACCACGAGTTGCGGGATGAGATGAAAACGTGTAAAAAGATTATGAATACCATAAAATCTGTATATTCCAACGAAACGAAAATCCCTAAAGAGAAAATGACAGAGTTCATGAAAAAGGATGTATACTTAGGATATGAAGAGTGTCTCAAATACGGGATCGTGAGCGGTCATTTTTAATAATCATATATCTCCTGTACATATACAAAATTCCAAAAACGATAATCACCACGCTGACCGTATTCATATTCATTGGAACATTTATTAGTGGATCAGACTTAAGTCGATTCATTCTCTCGTAATTCACCACAGGGATCATCTACTAATATGAACACAATTTTTACCACCGACAAAAATGGCAAGAAGCGCTACCTCGACATCCACGTCGAAGAAATTAACGATGTCTGGTGCATTGTGAAGGCAACTGGACAGGTTGGAGGCAAGGAGGTTACATCTATGACAGAAGTCCCTCTCGGGTTTGAAAGTGCGACGAAACGTGCGAAGACCATGTGGAAAAATGCGAATACAAGGGCGACGGTCATTCTTCCTATGCTAGCGAATAACTGGAAAGACCGTAAGAAGTATATCTCTCAGCCGTTCTATGTACAACCTAAACTTGACGGTGTTCGTCTCTTGGTGTCTAAGGATGGTGGTATCTCGAGAACCGGGAAGATTATCCCGGGTACGAGTATTCTCGGTGAGGGTCTCAAGACGGGTCAGTATGTCGACGGCGAAGCGTTTGACCCCAACATGACGTTCGAAGAGCTCACGAGCACGTTCAAGAGGGATCCACTGAAGCTCAAGTTCCACGTGTTCGATTATTTCGATGTGAACGCAATGGATATGACGTTCGAAGAGCGCTGGAAAGCTGTGAAGTCTCTGAAGAATGAACACTATGATTATGTAAAGACCACGCTTGTCATGCTACGAGAGCATGTTCCCGCGGTACATAAGCAGCATCTTGAAGAAGGTCATGAAGGTACAATGATCCGCGATATGCATAGTATTTACGAAATTGGTCAGCGAAGCAATTATCTCCTCAAGCATAAAGATTTTCAAACGAATGAATACCCCATCGTAGGTGCTAAGGAAGGTGTGGGTCGCGATAAGGGTACCGTCATTTGGGTATGTAAGGTGGGAGAACAACTCTTTTCTGTGAGACCTGAAGGTAGCCTCGAAGTACGTAAAGCATTTCTTGAAGAGAAAGATAATTATATCGGAAAACAATTGACGGTTCGTTTTCAGAATCTCACCACTCTAGGCGTTCCGCGTTTTCCCATTGGAGTAACAATCAGAGACTATGAGTAGATGTCAAGAGTTAGTAAATCATTTTAGAGATTTTAAGTGTTTATAATATATGTCACGTATAGCAATTGATATTGACGAGGTCTTGTGTCGGTTTGTGGCTTCTATGGCTGCACATAATAAATTACAACTACCAAAAGAGAAGAAATATGGTTACATATACAAAGACATGTTTAACATCTCACAAGATCAATCTGTAAAAATGGTAAACGAATTTTACAATTCTAATACATTCAAGAATATGGATCCCATACCCGGTTCACGATCTATAGTTCGAATGCTTAAATCGCGAGCTGAGCGACTTGTAATTATCACGGGAAGACAACGACACGCACGCCAGGTTACCGAAGAATGGATTACCGAAAATTTTCCTGGTATGTTTGATGAAATCATTTTTACAGATAGTTTCACTACCAATGAAATACCGAAAGTGGATATCTGTAAAAAACTTGATATCGATACTATTATAGATGATAACGATTACCAATGTGATTTATGTCAATATGAGGGTATACGAACAATTCGATTTGGTGGTTTCAACGGTATAGACATGTACCCATGGTGTGATGAGAGAAATGATACTGTTTTGAGCTGGGCGGAGGTATATAGAGATAATTATATTAATTAAAATCTTTTATGATAGTATATGTTCCGCCAAAAACGGAAACGGATTGGGAGTCCCCAGTCCGTACTAAACCAGGGAATAAATAACGCGTCAAGTTCGAACGAGTCAAACAGTGGTAGTGTGAATAACACGCAAGCACCTTTCAAACGTGGGCGCGTTACTGGTAACCGTCCCTCTAGTTCGGTAATGAATACCACACCTGTATCAGGTAAAGTTGGTCTAAAATCTGTAAAGTCTGTAGCCTCCGTATCAAAAAATTCTGGTATGAATGGTACAATTTCTAAACGTAATATTACAAATCGATTAAAAACACCTGTCAAATCACCCGTACAGTACAAATCTTCATCCAATTCTTTTAAGAATTTACGCGACTTAAAAAAGCGTGAAGTATCAAACCCCCCATTTCGAACTGCTGCGGTTGGGGCTGCACGAAGTCAGGCGAAGCTCGTCGGTAAACTCACAAAATCAAAAGACTGGCGAAAAATATTATTAAATGCTATTGAAAAAACTACCCCCATGTCAAAAAGAGTGAAACCGAATATGCGAGGTGTCATTCCAGGTGTTGGTGGGACTAAAAAACTTACAAATGTAAGTAACAGTAAGTTTTTAGCCGCAAAAAAGGCTGCTTCTGTCAAAAGAAAAGCTAAAGAAGCCCGAGTAGCTGCGTCGGTCAAAAAGAAAGCTAACGAAGTCCGAGTAGCTGCGTCGGTCAAAAAGAAAGCTAACGAAGTCCGAGTAGCTGCGTCGGTCAAAAAGAAAGCTAATGAGGAAGTCAAACGTAAGACCATAAACAACTTCGCGGGGGTATTAACTAATTTAGCTCGTACACCCACTAAACCGGTAAATAGTCGTAGAAACTCTGTGACGAATATTGGAAACGGTGGTAACTCGATGAACAACGTAAACTCAGATTCTACAATCATTAAAGGAACTGATAAATTGACAAATAAAGATGCTATCTTATTAGAAATAATCAAATTATCTGACCAAACAAAAAAAATGAGTAATACCAACCTTCGAAAATTGATGAATAACAAAGTATCTGCGAATTCTGTGAAAGAATATCATACCTATACATGGGCACTTTTATACAGTATGGTGATTCTTATAGACATAACGAAACTTCAAGACGTGAAAATGTCTCGTAAATTTTTAAAAGCGATTCACCGTAAATTAATCAGTAAGAATGTGTATACGAGTGGAAGATCTAAAAATAGTATGGGTAATCGCGAATCGTTTGTGATACCAATAAAAGAAAATGATGTAGTTGAGTTTTTATTTTTGATATGGTTAGATGGGAGTCATGACGGATACATAAGAGAATCGTTTTCAGATTTCTTGGATAGTGAATACTGTAAGGAATATTTTACAAACACGCAGAGAAAGTTGGCAAAAAATTTTATTAAAACGTTCCCAGATCCTATGAAGGTGAGAAATGTACCGAAATTTCCCAGCAAAGATGGTAATCGTAAATCCCAGATGTTCAAGGACTTCAAATTAGATACTTTCAAAAATGTAAAGGGGTTTAATATCATTCGTAATATTTGTATCGAAACCGAATCTGTATGGTTCTTCATCCATAACTTTAATCCAGGTACGTCTAAAAAGATATTTCATAAGGAATTTGCTAATTTAATTGGAAAATTTGAAAAGGTGTTGAAACTGGACACAGAAAAAATTCTCGGTATACCTCAAACACTCAGAAAAGAAATATTCCGTGGTAATGGATTAAACAATGTCTCAAACGGTCTCAAAGTTGTATCAATTGACTATGAAAGTAACGGGTCCCTTATAAGTCAAATTGTGAGAGAGACGGATAGGTTTAGGCCTTATATCACCGTCGGCAATTTGATCGATCCAGGTCAAAAACTTCTGTATACATCCGCCGGGGCTGGAGATCGCCGTCTACTTTTGAGTGTCATGACAGAAGGTGAATCTAGTATCGAAGACTTAAATACATTACAGTGTCATTATTACGTAGGTCCTGTTGACTTCTCCTTAGTTTATAATGGTCTTAAATTCTTAGATGTGAAATTATCTATATCACAAGGTGGTCCATCAAAACAAAAGGGTCGACGACCCACGTTAAATTTCTTCACGATTAAGATTAACGGTAAGGATATTGATAAGGGCACTATAAAGAAAAATGCACGAACCCCCCAAGGTATGATGGGTAAATTCATGGGTGATGCTTTACAGTATATGATAGTCGCAATACAAAATAAGTATAGAGGTAAAGAAAGATACTTTGCATCTGGTGATGGCGTCGCATGTTTCATGTATGCCTATTTTTGTACTAAGATCGGTGTACAACCCAAATTAATAATAGATACTGGTGATCAACAGGTAAAAACCATTGGGGTTTGAGATGTATAACTTAAGTAAACTTTCAATATTTCAAAAACATTGAAATATGAACACTCTAAATGAGACTTTCAAAAACGGGGCAGCCATTATGAGTCTCATTTGGAGTGTAGGAAAAATGCAAAAATGGGTACTGCGTAATCAGTATTAACACGTGCAAAAAATCGACGACTTGTCCCGTCCACATTTAACGCATTGTGACTTTTTACGAGTGTATGTCACGGAGTAAATAAACATTATAAAAAACATACCATAAAAAATATACAGATCTATCATTTATATATACGTATAAAAAAATAGCCTAAGTCATCTTTCATATATTATAATATACAATGTTTGCTAAACCGTTTCCATTAACATACACTCGTCCCAGTAGATATAAAAAGCCCCGTGTAAATAAAATTATAACACGAGCTACTATCGATAAACATGTTAATGAACATAATAGTAAACAATTAAACGAGATTTATAGTGACAAGATTTTACATGTTTTAACATTCTTTAATCGTAAAACGGAAAACATTTATTCCATAAAAGAATATACATGTGACAATACCTACACCAATTATATAATAGCGTTTAACACGTTTGACGAAGCGTTCAGGTATAAGACGTTGTTGGAGGCTGATACGGATGTTAAACTATTTATTCAATTCGCCTCATGTTATGAAATAAAACATGCATGCGACATCTGTAAATACAAGTGCAGAGTTGTGAATATAAACGCGTTTGTGATTCCACCGACTGGTACAGTTGACGATTTAAATTGGGAAAGGGGTAGTATCCTGATTAATGAATGGGGGTTCGATTGATAAATTTTAAATAGTAATAATTATTAGTTTGTTATTCTACAATTATTATTTTTTTTATTATAAAGAAAAAAAATTATATCAAGTAATAATTAATGTATTTTCAATTAAAAAAAAATATATTATGAATGAGTTTCAGATAAACGATATTCTGGGTATATATGTTTCATAGTCTTCTTATGTCTCGCATAAATAACGAGTTTTTCATAGTTTGACATACCCTCACTAACGAATTTGATCATTTTTTGCTCATGATTGACTATAACCTCGAGCCTGAACCCTCGATTTAAGGTAGGGACCGTATCTGAAATCAATGGTATATTAATGATTTTGTATTTTTTTTGTCGTACCATTGCTGAAAACATCCTGACACAACCGTGTAATGTGTACATTCTCGTAAACGTAATTCAATCATGGTTTTATTTTTTAACTTATTAAACACGGGCTAGCCTTTTATTCTTCGTGATAGCGTATAAACTTATTAAAGCAACTTCAAACAGTAAAATAATCTGTTGTGACATTACCAACATCTTAGCTCGGGTTGTCTTTGGGCTGAAATCTCCATATCCTACACTTGTCATTGTCGTTAAGGAAAAATAATACGGGTCTATCTTTTCTTCGAATCCAAACTCCCCTGGATCTAATAGGGAATATAACACACCATAAAATATCGTAATCAATAGGGTCAGCTTAAACACGAACATTTATATATACCGACATTAAAAAAAGTATATAAAGAAATGTCAGTATATGTATATATATGCCTTACGAAGTTCAGCCATGCGAATTCGTATATCGCGTTTCATCCCTTGAGAAAGTCGTTGATGGTGACACAGTCGATGTAAATATCGATCTAGGTTTTGACGTATGTACAAAGCAGCGCGTTCGTCTTCTCGGGATTGATACACCAGAGTCTAGAACCAGTGACCTTGAAGAGAAGAAGTTTGGTCTTCTATCTAAGAAGAAGCTCAGGGAATGGTGTCTAAAGGCGGTTGCATCTGATAAGGATGACGTTGAAATCGAACTCAGATGCCCAGAGGCTGATTCTAGGGGTAAATTTGGACGTGTTCTTGCCGAGGTATGGGTTTATGAAGATGGTGTATGGACCAATGTTAATAAATGGCTAGTGGAAAATCAATACGCGGTTCCGTATAGCGCTCAGAACAAGTCTCTCGTTGAAGCTCATCACTTAGAGAATCGCAAAAAACTCATCACGCGTGGTGAAGTATAAAATTAATATTGTTCTATATAAATGATATTCACGGTGATATCATTTCTTCTCGTTGTTTTTTTAATACTATTGTTATTTGATGCTGCTATGCCTGGAACGATCCCTACATCCATGCAACCTAAAATAGGAGTTTTCAAGGTTCCTATGTTACCATTTGTTCGTTGGAGTATAACCAATTTAGACATATTCAAAAATGAGGACGGTTCAATTTCGAAGATGGAGAGATTATTTGGATCGAGGCGAGTAGATAATCTTAAAATGGCGCAGGTACAGGAAGAGTAAAAATGACGATGAAGTGATCCATGACTGGTTTGATTTGTTAAATAATATACTTGTATAACAAGCTCTTGTAGCTCAGTTGGTAGAGCACTGGCTTTGTAAGCCAGGGGTCGTAAGTTCGAGTCTTGCCTTGAGCATTAATCTTCCGCTGCGAAGGTTAATAAATTCACTATATCTGTAAAATAATCTAGTGTCGCGTTTACAAAATCACCAGAGTAATTTCTTTGTAATATCTGATTCGTATCATATACTACAAATAAAGCAAAAATCGACATACCAATTTTCGTATATTCTTTTTTATTCGGGGATACAATTCTTAAAAAAATAAGCGTTAAAAGTGTAAAAACTAACACCATACCCAGTGTTTTTAAGTTATAGCCTAATTTTACAGTAATTACACCAGCAAATAACATACAAATAAAAATACCTACAGCTTCGAGCAGGGCTTCTTTCATGTCTGCAATCTTGTGGATGAGCATGCCTGTTATAATCGACATGGACGTGAAGATAAGCAATTTCAATGGGATGCTGAATCTTGTAAATATGAGTGTGAAGAATAAGGCGAAATTTGAAATGACGAGAGTAACATTATTGGTATCTACCATTGTTTTTAGCCATGCGTTATCAAGCGTTAGTTCAGTAGTTCTATACATGACAAATAACTGGAATATCAGGTTTCCAAGTGCACTTGAAACGAGCGGAAGTTTATTTTGAATATCCATATTATATATTACAAATTATTTCGGTTTACAAATATCACATTTATATCGTCTAATTTTGTGATCACAAAACTGTCGACACACACACGTGCGACACATCTCTTGGATATTCCCATGAATACATATAGGTCCCCTGTTACAGACCATGCACTGTATATAAGATTTTTTGTGGGGGCAGTATGGTAAGATTTTCCACATGCTAATACAACACTTCACGTCTTTATATCATGCATAAAACTAGGAGTTTCATTTTTATATCTTGCAAATGATGATTTATCACCCATATAATATTTTTTATAGGCTTCGGTAACGTTAGGGGAATGGTATATTTCAGGCATACATTCTGGTATACCTTCGATTGAGTAATATGCTTTATCACTTTTACGTTCTTCGAAAAAGTCAGGAATATTCTCTTTCAACCATGTGAGATGATGTTCACATGCATGTACCCTGGAGTATCGTTTCGTATATTCCTTCGATAGTGCTATCCCAATCTCACACGCGAATAAGTAATTGGTCTTGCTTGAAGCAATCCACATTGTCATGGGATGCTTTTTATGAGCAGGTTTGTAACCTCGCCGAGAATGATTTTTAATATATGGCGCGTTTTGACATATATATTCCTCTTGATTTGCATAAAACCATGCAGTGTATAACATCTGTGTTATTTCTAACTGAATCTTGATTACGTGTTGATCACATGACAATTCTGCAATCTCTGAAGGAATCAATGACAAGAAGAAAATATTCATAACAAAAAACTAACAATTCGCGAACTTAAGTCGCTTAAAAAAACTACACATTTAACAATAATGTTGAGTATCACGGGATTGTCTCTAAGACCTGTAAAAAAACTGAAATCTCGTAAATGTGGAGTAAATAGACGATCTTATCTAGCGGATTGCCCCCCACCAACTGACATCACACACGAATGGGATTTTGGAGCATATTGTTTCAAGGCGAGTGTAGACGCATATGATACTGATGGAAGTCACGATAGGTCGTTCATCGGGTACAGTCAAAATATGAACATAGCTGAAAGAACAAAACATGCATGTGAGCGACACAAGAAAACTGGTACCGTGTGTAGTGAGCCACAAGTTTCAATGAAGGGTGGTGAATGTGATGAAGTTATCTTTATGAAATTGAAAAATAGTACAAAATTGATCAATTTGTCAAACCCTTTTCAATAATCAAACTTTATTATTCAGTGTATGGATGTCTATGTATCCATAAATTACACACCCACTTATCACCCGATTTAACTGGCGAACCCCCATGTAACGCCTTCTCGGTGTGGTATCCATAATCATTAAGGGTATTGAATAGTAATACATCTCCCTTATTAAGTTTGAATTTCTTATGTAGATTCGGGAATATGGTTTCACCACCAGTATAATCATCATTTAAAGCTATCATACAAGTGTATAGTCTCGGATTGGGTTCTTCTTTAAGTGGGAACGCATCTTGGTGTGGTTTATAGAACCCACCTGGAGTATATTTCAAGACCTGTAGTCTTTCACAATTGATCGGTTGTCTATCCGTGAAAGATGTACATTTATCTATGAATCTTTCAACTGTATGCGAATCACTTGGACTTAACCAAGCAGTTTCACTCTTTCTCGTTTTTACATCTACATCATCATTAAGCAAAGATGGTGTTAATCTCGGTTCGGCAAGTTTGATAATATGGTCGCATACATCAGAGCTAAAAACATTGCGTATTACATATGGTTCTTGATATCGTGGAATTAACAATATGAATATAATAATCAGACACACTATAATAGTTACCATTATATACTTAAATCTAACATTATATTACATGGAATTCTACACCTGTATATATTTCTTATATTCGATAATACACTATTCGTGTATGCTGTGAGTTCGTTTATATGACACAATATTTCAAATTCTTTAGTTCTATCTAATACATATTGACGCAGTAGATCACTCACTGTATCTATATACATGTTATATATGTCTCGAATATCACTGGTTTTTTCATTATGTTTGTCTCTTCTCTGTAACTCTTTTTTGACATTCTTCTCTGAAATTTCATTTAGTAGGTATTTCATTCGTAAATGTATATTGTCTTCATATTCGAACGCGAATTTATAGGTCAGTTCGTATGTTAAATTTATTAAAGTTGACGATATATTCAATATGTCGTTTGAAGAGTCAATACTCAACAATTCCCTGTATGTCGGACAACCCCCACATGGGATATCCCCATGCTCTCTCCCCCGCTTTTTAAATTCAAAGTAATGTGGGTTATGTATTCTTCCCGTTTCTATAAAACCTGTTTTCCAGTCAAACGTAACGTGGCACTGTGTACACCACATTTGCGAACACCCTTCAATTTTATATATTGGGGCGTTACATCTTGGACATGGCTTGGTGTCTCGGTTTATCATCTTGAGTGTTTTCACCAAATTATTATCACATTTATGATTAGGTGAATCTCGTTCGTTACAATGTTTACAAAATGACATCTTACATATCCCACATACTCGATCATCATCCAAAAAACCACGACATGTGTTATCTGGGCATTTTATCGAATACACGCGAACATTGGTGTCGTTACTTATATCATTATTCCGAAGAATTTGTAATTTATCATATATATCATTATGCATAGTATGTCGAATTACATCCTTTAAAGACGACTTCGCGTGTACGTCTAACTCGTCTATTCTATATATATTTGTAAGGATGTAATACATGTAGATATATGTCGTTCGTAAGCTTCTCATTTCTAATTCACGCTTGACATATTTTTGGGTTTCTGGTAATCTTGCCTTTTCACACTCAAATAAGACATTTTCGCGATGTTTTTTTAATTCTCGATTCACAAATAGTGCCGAACAATACCGACTCACGAGTTCTCTATTATGTTCATGTTTACAGCCCATACAATGGGGTTTATCTGGCACAGATATTAAGTATTTTTGACTACATTTGCGACACGAATTTAAATCACAGAAGGGACATATAACCCTTTTGTGATTCGATTTATTGAATTTCTCACAACACACGTCACAGAATTCCATTATATACAGAGTGGATATTATCTTTAATTATTACTTTTGATACTTAAGATCGTTTCAAACTACCGGGTAATAGTGACGTTTTATTATCATTTACTGTCGAACGAGGTGTAGACGACTTCAGTGTTGTCGGGTTTCCAGATTTTATCATCCCTGATTTAATTTTTGGTGTATTAGGTTTTTTTGTAATTAATGGATTTCTAAACATACTAAATTTACTTGGTCGTTTGACTTGTTTAATAGTCTTAGATGGATTTAATGACATTTTGAGACTTTTAGCTATTTGTTTTACTCGAGTCGGTGACAGATTGCTAATTTTCACAGCTTTTCTGTTATTTGATGAGGTAGGTTTGATTCCAGGGGTACGCATTACCTTGGAAGGAATACGCATCTTTCCATTTCTACGGTCTATTTTATCGAGTAAAATTTTGGAACTATTAACCCAACCAGGCGGGTTTTTTAATTTCTTGTTAATTATAGATAATGTATATTGATGGGATGGAATCTTACGATTTAATTTATTAAAATTTTTTTGCAATCTGTAATGATTAAGACCCTTCGAAGGCCCCCGTCCTAGTAATATCTGTGGTATTATATTCATAATTAGTTGTTTAATGTTGTTTTTCACTGTACAGTTGGTTATGGTCGAATTGCATCTAGATACGTAATTATATATAGCGTTTAAGAAGAAATGAAGATCATATGAAATAGTGGAATTAGGGTAAATACCATATGAATTTTTAAATTCTTTTTCCATCGTCATAGGATTACTCACTCCACTCATACTAGAAAACCCAAAGTCTATGATAACTGCTTCCAAACCAGCGTTATTTATTTTGAAATTCTCGTTCGAGAGATTGATAATTATATCCTTAGTTTCTACTTTTTTTATCATTATGTTTCCAAGATGTAAGTCATGGTGTCTAAAAGACGGGAATTTCTTGTGAATTTTGTATAGAGTATATACAATTTGGATAATTATAGACTTCCATTCCCATTCATTTATGGTTTTTTTAGATTTTATCCATCCATTTGCATCTAGACCATCTATAAATTCACTATATAACAATATGCTTGATTTAGACTCAGGTGTTTTTTCACACGTTTTTATCTTGTAAACTTTAGGTATTCCCGATATATTTTCACCAATTAATTTTTTAGCTATTTCGTATTCAGCATAAGCAACCTTTTTTTGTATAGGGTCATCTGTATTTATGGACTTGTATACTACATATTTTTTTGAATTTTGTGACAATTTACCACGGTAAACTGTACCATATTGACCTTTCCCGAGAAACTTCATATTTTTCATAAAATTGAGGGGTCTACATAGAATATTATTCTTACCCGATTTACTTTGTCTGATAATTTTATTGAAATTAGAAAGAATTTCAGTGTTATTCATGTATTAGAGTCAGAAATAAAATATCTGTACGTTGTATATGATTGCACTTATTACATTAATGGCACTAAATGCTTATATGTTTTTAAACATGGAAAAGAAGAATGCATTTCGCGTTACTGAAACAGCACAGGTTAAAACGGGTGTTGAAGGTGAGTGGACTATTTACGGGACAATGGGTTGTGGTTGGACTCGTAAACAGTTGGATTATATGAAACAGAATAGTAAGTCGTTTACATTCGTTGATTGTGATAATGGAGAATGTCCTGATGTAGAAGGATTTCCAACAATGATACATTCTTCAGGTGAACGTGTTGTCGGATACAAAGAAGTCTAAATACCTCTAAAAACCTGGATAGATATAGAAAGGAGTAATGCGTCAAAGAATGTTTTAATGGGTTTTAATACGGATATATGCTTAGTGAGAGAATTATTCCATGTGTATCTGAGAATAAACGTGGTTACGAGAACAGATAATACAAATAGTAATATTTCCATGGTGACATCTCGTTTATTTTTAGCCTTTGCAATACCCGACAACATTTATTATGTATATATATTTTTTTTCTGATGTATTGTAATGGTTAACACCCCACCTACGAGTGGTTCTGAACATAAATTCACAAAGCGGAGATGGAGTGGGAAAACGGGTAAAAACAATAATAACTGTTATGCATATGCCGTACACGATTATCAGAAATACAGAAACTGGAAAAGTCAGCCTGGAGAACGAGCAAGAATGTCAAATTCTGGAAAGTATTTAAACTGCGGAAAACTGCCAAAAATGGTTGTAGCTGATAATCCTAAAAAGGTTTATATGGTAAAAGCTGGAACTAAATGTAAGCCATCGTATTACAAAATAATGTTATTTGTTGCTACGTGTAAACGAAATGATTACATGTGCCACGGTGACTTTCATTTTTATAAACAGCATGGTAAAACTGAGTACAGATTGAAAAAGGGTGACACATGTGAAAGTATAGCATCTTTTTTTAAGATTCCTGTATCACGTGTTAGGCGTGCAGCACCGGAAATAGTTCCGGGTAAAATTGTGACTTTTAAAGCAAATTTTTTTAGTCATAAACGTGGATGGGCGACCGGACCCCTTATTACAGGGGCTCGTGGTAAATTGATAACAGACCCAAGAAAGATTTCCAGAAAGTATGATGGGATAAATTACAATAAATACTGTAGTTCATTCTGTGTTAAGAACAAGGGGGTCAAGGTTGGACATACTCACCCCAAAGTCAGCAAGTAAACTCCCGAGTTCTGTCACGTCATCCACATTGAAAAATGCATCTAATGTATCAAACACGAATTCATTTTCTGCCTCTCTGACGATGGTTCTATCGTGAACGAGATTTTCGATTGTAACCGTAACCCTGAAATTTCCGCCGTCAAATATTTTTCTACATATGGGACATGTTTGTTTACCCATAGATTTCCAATTCTCTATGCAGTGAGAGTGAAACAAGTGGCCACACCTTATTGGTGTATTATGCCTCGTTTCTCTCACTGGATTGAGACATATTGCACACGCCGTGCTACTTGATTTATCGTCCATATAATCCATATGAGTTTATTTTCAACTTTTTAACTCAGTTGATATCAGACAGGTCTAATGTGGTATCACACAATCCGCAAGGTGTACCATCAGCCTGTGGTGGAGGAGTGACGTGGACATCTGGACCTTTCTCTTGAAGAAGTTTACGAAAAGAGTAGTTATCTTCGAAGTTGATACCGTGTTGCGTTTTTATAAGATTATCGTATAATTTAGATGAGTTGTTTATAGTATGACATCTGCCATCTGCCATACCTAATCGCTGAGACATTTATATTACAATTAGAAATTAATTTGCTTATTTGTTATCGTATTCACCCAACCTTCAAACCCAATTGACTTGATCTTTTGAACAATATCAGTGACTTTGTAACCAAAATATTCATCAAATGTATCATCTGTATCAACTTTAGATACCCTGATACCATCGCAGGTGTTAATATGTTGATTTATGATATTATACGCAAAAACGATCTCTTTGAGAGTTACTGCTCCTGTGATGATTATTTTACCAGTACCGAAAATACTCACGGTTATTTCCTTCATATCCTCCGCTGGTTTAAATTTCACTTTAACGGCCGAATATCTATCGGGTTCAAATGAGACTTTAAACACGTCGGGTACATTTTCGAAATGCTGTGTCGTTTTCATTAAATTGATATTGTAATTTAGACTGAAATTTGAATTTATCATTACGACACGAAATGTCTCTGCAGGAGGTACAATTTCTTTATCAAATTCGTGTAAAATATAAACGAGACATGAAATGATGTATGTACAATTAAATAAATCTTCACAACCCGCCACTTGAATACTTCCATTGGGAAAGATCTTAATTGATTTCGTGCTGTGGCCATCATCATATGTTAATGTGATTTGGTTGTAGAACGTGGTTGGTTTTAAATGCCACGTGATTGGTTTGTTATCCTTTGAATTTTTTCTGTGTAGGTTGATGTCTTTTATTTCCTCGAATATCGACCTGATTTCGTTAACATCAATAGGTTTAGAAAAAGCAGAAACCATTGTTATAGTAGTCAATTTGATACGAGATGGACGTATATTCTCAGGGTAAGAATTCCTAAAATCATCTTGTGTGAGTAAGTACGAAAACGTGTTATTCGCTATTGATGAGAACATCGACTTGAGTTTTTTGGGAATTGTATAACGACTTAGGTTAACAAATGTAATGTAATTACACAATATCGATAAAAATAATTTAGAGAAGAAAAACATCTTTAAATAAGCAATATGACTTCATTCATTAAAGAAGCGAGCGCATTCACTAATGAAGAAGGTGTTCCGTGTATAGAAGTTAAATATTCTAAATATATTGAAGGTGAAGGGTATGTGGAGCTACCCATGCTACTAGAAACAACACCCGTTAATGGTTGGGAAAAATTTAAATCACCCAAGCAATCTCTTCGATATGATGATTTTTTAAGTAGTATGGTTGAAAAAAATGTAATTGTACGACGTACTATGGCCAGGGTAGCCCTCGATGCGGTCCTATGTGAAAACAACGATATCAATTCTTTAATACGAGTTGCAAATTCTATTAAGATTATAGATACAACGTTCGTACCCCCATTCATAAACAAACAATGTAAATGGCAGAGAGATCTTGTTTACGAAATATGTCTTTACACATTTCCACGTGTTATAGACACCTGTAAAAATGTTCGGCGTTTAGACAATCTATTTACCGTTTTAAGACTGATAGAAAAAGAATACATGTTATGATAATCATACTATAAAACATCGTATCCTCGCGATTAAGTTTAATTTTATGCACTTGTACATAATTCCTATGGACGCTATTTTCACCTATATTTCCATGTCCGAGATCTATATTTCTCCCTGGTATAAGAGGTCTTGTTAAGGGGCATGTTTCCGTATTTGGTCGACACGTATCAACGACTTTATCCCCTGATGTAACACCGTGACTGCATATAAATGTATTATCATTAAATAGTTCGTCCTTTTTATCCCCGTGAGAGATATATTCTTTAAATTCGCGTTTTTGACCTACCACACCTGGCAGAGAAAAATCACCTCGAACAAAGGGGTTAATCTTATTAATTGCATAGTCATCAGCGAGCATGAATTTACTCATCTTTATTAAGAAAGGATATATTTTTTATGATTCATTTTTTTCCCATGTTCCATCCACATTTTATCTAGATCGACATTCAGCATATGAGCGAGTTGGAATAAATAACTAAAAACATCACCCATTTCCATCATAATATCAACCCCCTTGTCCTTTTTGATATTCATTTTTTTAAATGTTTTTTTGGATTGACGTATAGCCGATGCAAGTTCACCGAATTCTTCTGATAATAGAAGCCATACTGTATTTATTTCTGCTTTATCCCAACCCTTCGATTTGCAAATTTTTTCGGTTTCTGTTTTGTAATAATTTAATGAACTCATCTTGGTATATGAACGACTGTATCCTTTATACACCAATTTTATCATTTTTATCCATTTTCAAGCCAAACGTACTTGTATTCTGGGGTGGTTTCGGTGGTACTACTAATGTATCTATATCACGTATATAATTCATATATTGCGAAACACCGGATTGAATTTGCGACAATGCGGTCTTTATCACCATTTCATTCATGGATTTCACTTGTTCGTTTATATTTTTGTAATTATTACCCGCATTGTTTATATAAACTACACGCATTATGGCATACATGTCATCGGGATTTTGACGATCAATCGCGATACCTGAAATATTTTTAAACGACTGTCTCACGGCTTTCTGTAGTATATTGAGATTAAAGTCGGAAAAAAATAACGTATTGAGAGGGGTTGGCGTCTGCTTAATTGAATTCAGACGAACGTTATCACACATTTAGTATAACCCAGGAAAAAAACTATGTGTAAAGTATAAAATGATAGGTGCTGATTTTGACGAAGTTTATAAAACACCAGCGTGTAAACAGCCTACACCTAAATGTACAGCTCCAGCCTGTTTTATATCTTCTTACCCCCCAGTTTCTAAACCAGGTGAAAATGGACCATTCTTTGTAAATACAAGTTTTTTACAACCTAATAGATTTGCTGAAACAGTTCGCGCAGTCCCGGTTCGAAGTGAAGATTTCAAATGTAATTAAAAGATATACTAGTATTAAATGTATCATGAAGGTTATCAAGCGTTCAGGTCGTGTTGAAGATGTAAAATTTGACAAGGTCACCAACAGGATCTCAAAATTACGCTACGAATTATCAAAAGATGTAGATGCATCTCTTATCGCAAAGCAGGTTTTTTCGTCGATGTACGATAACATCACGACACATGAAATTGATACACTTTCAGCTGAGATATGTATTGGAATGATCACATCCGACCCAGACTATGAAATATTGGCAACGCGTATTGTAGCTAGTAATATTCAAAAAACAGCTCCGGATACGTTTAGAGAGGCTATGAAGAAGCTTTATGATTCTGGAACAGTCTCGGAAGATGTGATGATGATGTCACGTAATGACGAGATTAACAATTCTATAGCACCGTCCCGTGATTTCAATTTTGGATATTTTGGTATTAAAACCCTTGAAAGGGGATATCTCCAACAGGTAGATGATACCATCGTAGAGACGCCACAGTACCTATTAATGCGAGTTTCTATAGGTATACATGGAACTGATATAAATTCGATTATCAAAACTTATGAAGCCATGTCACTCGGTCATTTTATTCATGCTACACCAACGCTTTTCAATGCAGGTACTCGTCGTCCACAAATGTCGTCGTGTTTTTTAACTGCAAATAAAGGTGACTCAATCGATGGTATCTATGACACTCTTAAAGAATGTGCTCAGATTTCCAAGTGGGCTGGTGGTATAGGCCTTCATATACACGACATCAGAGCAAATAAATCTACAATCAGGGGAACCAATGGTAAGTCTGACGGTATTATTCCCATGCTTCGTGTTTTTAACGCAACTGCGAGATATGTAAACCAGGCTGGACGTAGAAAAGGATCATTCGCCATGTATATAGAACCATGGCATGCTGATGTTCTCGATTTCCTTGATATTCGCCTCAACCAGGGCGATGAAGAAGTACGATGCCGTGATTTATTCAGCGCTTTATGGATCCCTGATCTGTTCATGAAGCGTGTAGAAGAGGGTGGAAAGTGGTCTCTCTTCTGCCCGGATAAGGCTCCTGGACTTTCTAATGTGTATGGCGTTGAATTTGAACAGTTATATGAGCAATATGAAAAAGAAGGTCGCGCGAACGAGGTAGTGCCAGCTGCTGATATATGGAAAGCCATCATCAAATCACAGAGTGAAACTGGTACCCCATATATGTTGTATAAGGATGCATGTAACAAGAAGAGTAATCAGAAAAACTTAGGGACGATTAAATCTTCTAACCTCTGTAGTGAGATCATCGAATATTCCGATAAGGATGAAACAGCTGTATGCAATTTGGCTTCTATTTCACTTCCATCCTGTGTAAGTGACGGGGTGTTTGACTATCAAAAATTACATTCCATTTCTAAGACACTCACATATAATCTCAATAAAGTGATCGATAGAAACTTTTACCCGACAGAGAGTGCAAAGCGTTCCAATCTCAGACATCGACCGATTGGTATCGGTGTGCAGGGGTTGGCCGATGCATTCATTCTTTGTGGACATTCATTCGGAGATGAAGAATCTCGTAAGATGAACGCCTATATTTTTGAGACCATGTATCATGGTGCACTCGAAGCAAGCTGTGAAATAGCAGAAAAGCGAGGTGTATATGATTCTTTTGAAGGAAGCCCTATTAGCCAGGGCATCTTACAGTTCGACATGTGGGATCGCAAACCGATTCACAGTGGGTTATATGATTGGGGTGATATGCGCGAACGTGTGAAGAGGGGTGTAGCAAATAGTCTACTTCTCGCACCCATGCCCACGGCTAGTACTTCTCAGATCTTGGGTAATAACGAATGTTTTGAACCATATACTACAAATATATACCTTCGCCGCACCATTGCTGGTGAATTTGTAGTTGTAAACAAACATCTCGTGAAAGCTCTTCAAAAGGTAGGATTGTGGTCAAAAGATATGAAAGATCTCATGATCAGGGCCGGTGGCTCGATTCAAAATATTGTCGATGTCCCCGAAGAAATCAAACTACTTTATAAGACTGTGTGGGAAATCAGTCAGAAGGTTATCATAGACATGGCAGCTGATAGGGGTGTGTACATAGATCAAAGTCAGAGTATGAATCTATTCATGGAAAATCCAACACTATCTAGACTTTCTTCGATGCACATGTATTCATGGAAATCCGGTCTGAAGACTGGTATGTATTATCTACGGAGTAAAGCAAAGGCTAGACCCATACAATATAGTTTAGATGCTGAGTGCTCTGCATGTTCAGCTTAAAGTTTTGGATATATACATACTCAGATGACTAAATTCACGACGGTTCTCGATACCATGGAGATACTGGAATATGACGGTCGTAAAATATCGTTAAGTGATAAAGAGGGTAGACCTATAAAGTTTCAAACCCCGCGCATGTATATGCCATTCGGGATGAGTAGTTTTACACCCGCTGTCGGTAATACTAAATGGAATATAGACTTTTCGCTGAAAGGGTTCGACGAAAAGGATAACTATGTTAAGGCATTTTATGACACACTCGTACTAATAGAAGATACGATTATAGAAAATGTAGTGAAGCAAAGTCGTGCTATTTTCGGGCATGATATGAATTTTGAACAACTCAAAGCCATATTCAATTCTAATCTTAAACACTCCCTTGATAGAGAGCCGAAATTTCGTGTTAAAGTTGATGTATCTGGTGATGGTACGTTGAAAACGGGTGTATTTGATAGTGATAAGCGTCATCTCACAGACAAGCTCGAGGATAGGTTATATGCACGTAATTCCGGTGTGGGTATAGTTGAAATGTGCAGTGTGTATTTTCTAAATAAACAATTCGGAATTACATGGAAGTTGCATCAACTTGTTGTGCATGAACCACAACAACTTAAGGGTTTTCAATTCGTACTATAATCAGACACCATCTAATAAAATTTTATAAACAATCTGAGCCTCTTTTAAGAGCTTTCCTTTAATAACAGTAAATTCATTTGGATCTAATTTCATTCTGATCTTTGCTACATGTACAGCTTCTTCCCATTTAGCAAGTGTCATCCTTTATATATTCATTTCATTTTTTTTATGAGAGTCTTGTATTTTTTAGTGCCTTTTTTGGGGGCGAGGGTGAAATCACCTTTCTTAGGCTTGAACACCTTTACCATCGCGGACGAACCTTCTTTCTTCATTCGTTTCTTGGCAGCGGCGACTGCAGCTTTACTTTTAATGTTTCCATACTTATCCTGTAGTAAATCTGCTTTCACGAGACCACCGGCTGTGTGCTTGGCAGTGCCATGAAAAACCTCTGCTCGGGAACCTTCTGTTATCGCGTACATCTTGTTATACTATATCATCGGAAAATTTTTCTGATAGCATCAATTGATTTTTCATATTTTACAGGGATTTGATATCCAATACTTTCATCGTTAAGAATTTCCGCACACACTGACGACTTGTGTCCTTGAAGAGCCATCATAGCTATTTCAACACTCTTTGCACGTGGTGTATCTGCATATACATACTTCTTAACATACACTTCTTTAGTCTGTCCTGTCCTGTGACACCTACCGATAGCCTGTAATTCGGTAGAAGGATTCCATGATGGTGCCATAATATATACACGGTTTGCGCATTGTATATTCAATCCAACTCCACCACATTTAATCTGTATGATTAATATGGAATCATCTGATCCTTTTTCGAAACTTTTAAGACGATTATGTCTTTCATCTTTTTCGACCATACCGTCAATTCTGTAGACACGACCCGCGAATATTTTTTCTAAGTGGTCCATCTCGCTATTAAATTGACAAAATACAACACTTTTTTCGTGTGGGTGTTCTCCAATATTTGATATCAATGTATCCATTTTCTTAGTACTTCCTTCCCATAATTTCATATCAGTACCGTATTTTCTTGTAATTCCGTCAAGATAAACCTGTGGCCATATCATTATCTGCCGCACTCGTAGAAAACATTCTAATATCTGAACGGATCTTGATTCGAGGGACATTGCAACAGTCTTTAATTCGTGTATAAATTCTCGAGCTTCTCTGAAAGCGCTTTCATATATGCAGCGTTCGTTATCATACATCTCTAATTCAACATTTTCAAAGTGACACCTGGGAACTGCGAGACTGTCACCATTAGTTTTCGTGCGTCTAAGAATATAAATATCTTTAATGTCATTTGATAACGCCTGAACCATTTCTTTAGAAAATCCAAGAAACATGCACAAAGATACGAAATCTTCCATGGAATTGAAGACCGGTGTACCTGTTACATTCCAACGAATTTCGGATTTTAGTTTACACACGGCTTTGAATCTTTCAGAACGACGATTACGAATTTCATGTGCCTCATCCAATACAATACGATCCCACTCAATTCCATGTAAGATTGTCCTGCGATTATAAACAAGACTGTAAGGGGCAAGAACAATATCAACATTCTTAAGGGTGTCTATATCAGTTGTCCGATTGGGACCATCATATACGAGAGTAGAGAGACCAGGTGCAAATTTTAAAATCTCTGTACTCCATTGAGTAACTATAGTTTTTGGTACTACAACGAGTGTATGTGATCGTGGATTTTTAAGAATTGTTGCGATGATCTGTATCGTTTTTCCAATTCCCATTTCATCACATAAAAACCCCCCTTTCGGACCGCTTGTTTGTTTTTCCATTCCACACATCCAGTTTACTCCATCAACTTGACAAGTGTGTAATACGCCATTGAGTTTATATTTATCCATATTTAAATGACCAAGGTATTCGAAATCACTGAAAAATGACTACTTGTCGTATGACTTAGGTTGTTTATGATATTTTAGAGTTTGTGAAGCTAATATGATATTTGACAATATAACCAACATTTCAGTTTCGATAAGTGTTTCGGTGAGTGTCATTATATAGTCTGTAAGTGTGTCATCCGTATTGACATAATCTATAACATATGGTATAACTCTATTGACACGTGTAGGTCTTTTCACTTTACAAGAACGAATTGCGCGTTTTTGTATGACTGTACCAACACGCACCATTCTATGTATCTTGCTACTCATGTTAATTACTTTGATAATTATCGTCAGTGTCAGTTACCACTTCACAAGTATGTACTCTTTCTTTTAATACACGTTTCTTTTTTTCCTTAGGTTTAGGAAGTTCATCTATATGTTCTCTATAATACAATACTTTGTCCCAAAAAGCTCTCATTACTGGGAGATACGTATTCCACCATTCACGATCTCGTTTGACGTTGACAACATCAAATTCTTCTGGTTTGGGCCAATTTGTTTCGGCAGGTTTATATTGAATAAAATCTGCCTCCTCGAGATCTAAAATTTCCATACATAATTGCAATTGTGGCATATAGTGCTCTGGTACTTCACCGGGTATAATTTGGCGTTGTGGTGGACATTTTATTTCAACTAATTTACCAGACTCGGAAACACCGTCAGGACTTCCACCCAACCATGTTTCGATGGGATGACCTACGAGACCAATTTCATGAACTACCTCGCCATGACGTTGTTCATATAGAATGCGAGCTTCATCTTCATATTTTTCACCGTGACGCGTGGCTTCATTTCCAAAGAATGGAACGCCTAGACCACATTTTTTTAACAGTAGACCGTCGGGTGTTTCATATTTATTTTTTCCGATAGCGGTTGCAGCATCACTTGCAGTGAGCATTGTTTTTCGTTGGTTTAACCACTCCTCCGATTTTTGAGGGGCGTAGTCCCTCTCTATCAAGGCTTTCACTTTCTCGTTCATTATTGTTATTACCTTTTAAATGTTTAAGTATGAAACGAATATGTTTACTGGAATATATAGATTGCTTATTTTTTTTGTCGTTTTTAGTTACTCTCTTTTTAATCCTCAATTCTCGCGGATTCTCTATATAGCTCTGCTCTGCGATAAGATGCTTTGCAAATGAACCCATATTAATAAATATATAGTTTACTTTGACTTAGGTGGATAAAAAAACGCTTTGGCTGCATTCTGCTCTGCGTGTTTTTTACTTTTTGCAACTCCGTAACCCAGACATACACCTCCAACAAATACAGTTATTCCAAATATACCATTTTCATGACTATTTATAGAATATACAGGTAATTCGAGTCCATTAGATTGACAATATCTCATCAAGTGATCTTTGTAATTGTCATCTACCATTATCGAGTTCAAATCTACGAATTCGTGGTTATTGTATATACGAAGAATAAATTCCTTCGCATGTAATAACCCCATATCCATATATATAGCCCCAACTATAGCTTCGAAAACATCTTCTAGAATTTTCGGGTTGTAATTCCACTGGTTACGCATACCCTTTTCATCCATACGAATCCATTTATACAGTTTTAACTTATATGCTATTCCCGCTAAAGTTTCACCCCTTACAAGCTTCGTACGAGCCTTGGTTAGGAATCCCTCCTGCATATTCTCATATTTATCATACAAAAATTTTGTTATAACGAACCCGAGTACAGAGTCCCCTATAAATTCCAATGTTTCAAATGATCCCTTAAGAGATTCATCGTCCTTTAGCGCTGATTTATGTGTGAAGGCTCGATGGTACAAATCTATATTCGAAATTTTTGTACCTACGAGGTTTTCAATTGAAAACTTGTCAATATTCATAATTTTAGATATATTTTATTTTTTAAATATGATTTAAGCTTCAACCTTAGTGTAATGAGGACTGAGGAACTTTTGAAGATTCAGGAAAGTCACCTGGACGTCAGGGGGAGGCTTAAGAAGATTCCGGAGCTTATCGTCCAAAACAAGAACTCTACCGTTGTCAGGGTGCTTAAGACCGTTCGATTTTACGTATTCGTTAATAGAACGAGTAACGGTACTTCGGGAAACAAGCTTACCCACTGGTAGGGACAGGAAAGAGCGAAGTTCCTCGGAAATCTTCTGCTCACGATTAAATCCGTTATTCTTCGCGCGTTTAGCAGATTTCTCACCGTCGGGGTCGTCAAGCTTTGCCTTGATCTTTCGTACAAGCTTGGTGAGCGACTTAAGTTCATTACGAAGAGAAGTGATTTCACATAGACACGCTTCACAAGTATGAGATTTTTCAGTAGACATTGTATTTTAAACACGATTTAACCCTTTAAGTATCTTTGTATAAAAAAATGTGTGTATATATTAATGGATGATAAAATCTACACGAAAGTTGCATTGGAGAAGTATTTAAATGCAAACTTGTTATTTAATGACGAAAAATTGAAGAAGTATTTCGACAGGAATGAACCACGAGATCTTGGAAAATTTAGAAGTCGTATCAAGCAAAAATTCACGAGCAATTCTTTTGATAAATTTGTGTATGCGTGTATCACTGACATGACACGTGACATCATATTGTCTACTATAGGAGAGTTGAATGAATACATGAAAAATATGGGCGATTTAATTGTTAGCGGCGGAGAAGCTTTTAATCATCACATGACATATGAAAATAGAATTATCACAACTGATATAGATGCAAAATTTGTTCCTAAAATAAAATATGACACGAAATATTTTGGTAAACTTCAAGCCGTCAAACTTATATTATGGGATAAACTGGGACAAATTGCAAAAAAATTGAACACACGGGTTAAAAATCGCGTCATGAACATGGATAAAAAGATTATAAAATTCTTGGGTATAGGATTCAAACAAAAGGGTCCGTATGTTACTCGCCGGTATACACTTATAAAAAAGAAGAAGGGTGCAAAAAACAATAACCCTTCTCGAGGCGATATTTTTATTGACGTTGAACTATTCGCATTAGATTTAAATGTTAGATACTTTTCTCCCGAAGCTGGTAAAATAAATGATATAACATTGGGGGGCCTATTAGACATTCCATTTATGAGACCTCATGAATTTGGTTATGATGTTATCAAAACTCTTAAGCGAGGAGTTACATATAGAAATATATCGACAAACAAAATGATAGTAAACAAATCTATTCCGATTGCGAGTAAAAAGTTTTTAGCTGATGACATTTATCTTATGCACACTTTGAAACTTAGACCAGAAAAAAAACAGAAAGACCGACAACGTCTATTTAAACTGGCACAACTTTTTGATAAACGTGTAAAATCATCCGACTCCATAGATAGTATTTTTAAACGCATTAAAACTAAACTAAAACCAGTACCCAGAACAATGTCATCGAAAGTGCATCACGTAAATATGAAAAAGGCTAGTAAAATAAATCCTAAAAAGTATTCCAATTTCACAACAGAACCCTCAAAACAACGCCTGTCTAAAAATATAGTATACGGCCTTAATCCCATAACAAAAAACAACGAATTATCAGGGTATAACAATTCAAATGGTAATCAAAGGTTTAATTTAAAATCACTCAAATGGAAAAAAAATAATACAAATGCATACGTAAAAAACGAATTTGCATTGCGCCCCAAAGAACAGAAAAGCTTTCCTAAGAACTTGAACACACAGGCGACACTTTACGGATTTAAACCAAGACGAGATGGTTGGGTACCTAAACCTCTTTTAAGGCGTTCGGCAGAGATACCCTTTATTGGTTTAAAGAAATAGTTCGTACATCATATACAATGATCTACAATAACCCGACTAAGGGAGATGATGGACTTTATCACGTCCGCGCTTACACAGACGAGCGAAAGCGTCATTTTCTACGGATAAATGATGTAAAAATCGTAGATATTACCGACAGTGATATTACGTTCGATGTAAATGGCTCTGAAATTATTGATGAACTACATGACATGAATATCAGGAATGCTATTGAAAATGCGGAAATGTGGTTTGGTAAGAAAGTGTCAGAAAAGACTATACGTTCCTCGTATATTCGAGATGAAGTAATCACAGCAGACTATATCGAACACACGAAAATTTTTGATTCTGATAAAACAAATGTCGAGCGAGACACACTCGAAGCTGGACAAGTGTGTTCTGTTATTTTTGAGTTTGAGGGTTTGTGGTTTGCCAAAAAAGCTTTTGGTCCAGCATGGAATGTTGTACAGGTGAAGGTACATACCCCACAAACGCGTGATACACAGGAAGATTTTGATGAAACTTATCCCGAAGAATATATGTTTGGAGATGACGAATAAAAAAAATTTGTTAACAGTATATAAACGATGACTTTACTTAAGCGTGTCAACCGAGTGCCATATGGTAGAGTTCTCCTCGCACTAGGTTTAGGTGTGGCTATTATCGTGCTTCTCAAGCGCCCTCGTGGGAGTGGTAGAACATCTCAATATTCTATGAAGATGGATTCTATAGCCGACGTTTCTAAACCCGTCAAACCTCAGGAAACTACTTCCAGTGGATGTGAAATGAAAGCTGGTACAGGTCTCGCATCTTCCCTACTCCCCCGTGAGGTCGCTTCGCAAGAAGAATTCGGTGAATTTGCACCCGACGACATTCTTGCTGGGCAAAATTTCCTCGACACCCGTAGTCAGGTAGGTATTCCCGAAACCACTGGTGGTGCACTTCGCAACGCTAACCATTCCATACGTGCCGAACCTCCCAATCCCAAACAAGCCTTTACGTGGAATAACTCTACGATCAACACTGACACAATGCAGCGCCCTTTGATTTAATTACTTAAAGGTAATTACCGAAATATTTACACATGACTACTGTTGTAGCAGATGATCTAACCACCAGCGTCTCTAAATTGGTTGAACTTAACCAGCAGATTAAAGAAGCTAGATCAGATATGAAAATTCTCTCACAAGCAGAAAAGGCACTTAAGTTACATATCAAAAAATTAATGATAGATAACGGTCTTGACGTGATCAACACCAAGACTGGTAAAATCACAGTGAAGAAGAGTGTCAGAAAAGTTGGTCTTAACAGGGATTCTATCAGGGAGGGACTCACACTCTTTTTTGAAGGAAACGAAGAACAGATTGAAAACGTGTTAAAGGTTATAATCGATAATCTCCCAACAAAGGAAACACAAACTATTTCCGTAACGGGATCCAAAAAAAATAAATAAGATAATGGTTTGGAATCAGTACATTTACGAAGCTAACGCAGGGTATGATAGTGAATATAACAGTGAAGATGAAACGGACGAAATATTTGACGAGTATACAGGGGAAGACTGGGAAGATGAATTCTCTGATGATATACGTTTTATGTGGAATGGTATCTGTACGCTACTCTACGATGCTCACATAGAACACTCGGGTAACTTATGCGATTTTGTCGAATTCTGCAAATGCATGCATGATGATATTCCGAGTAACGCATGGGACAACAGACAACAGACTGAGTGGTATGAAGAGCGTCTTGAACACGTTTGGAATTTTTTGCATGATTTCATCAGGAGACGCGGTTTATCGAATAAGATACTAACCAACGCGTCATTTAATAATTTTGTAGATTACGCAAAAAATATTATGTGTATATACTAAATGATTCTTCCCAATGTTACGTCTAAAAAGGTAGCTATACCATCCATTCTTTTTCTTGCTCTGAGCCCGGGTATGTTACTTAAAACAAATGGTATGAAATTAAATTTCAAGTCTGTCAGTACAGACACTTCGTCGATTTTCTTTCATGGACTTGTATTCTTTTTGGCGTACTCCACGATCGCTAAGTGTATGGGTCTCGTCTTAACACAAAATGATCTTCTTGTTACCACGTCGCTATTCATGTTACTTAGTCCCGGTTTGCTATTAACTATCCCACCCGGTCAGTTTATGTCGGGTAAGACTTCCCAGTCTGCTATCCTTGTTCATACGATTGTTTATGCACTCGTCTTCGCTGTTTTACGAAAGCAATTTCCTCAGTTCTATTAAGTGACAGTATGGAATATCTTGTTATCGGACCATCGTCCATGGGTATCTTCGCATTTATGGGATGTCTAAAGCAGCATGAACACAAATTAAAAAATATATTAGAAATTTCTGGTTCATCAGCTGGTGCTTTGTTGGGTTTATTTTTAGCCCTGGAAATTCCACTCGATGATGCACTTGACAAACTTTTGAAATTAGACATAGCATCAATAATGAAATATAATATACGGACGTTTTTGAGAAGATATGGGTTTATCGAACGTGATACTATATATAACGCTCTTGTAAACATGTATGGCTGTAACCCGAAATTCAGTGAATTAAAAAAGAAATTACACGTAGCCACGTATAATTTGAACCGAGGTAAAACTCAATATTTCTCTACGGATACACACCCGTCAATGCGCGTTTTAGATGCGATATATATGAGTATGTCTATCCCGTTTCTGGGATCGGTTAAACCCTACAATGGTCATATATATTTAGATGGTGGGACTGTGGAAGATGTCCCAATAACACCGTTTATAGGTAAATCATTTGATAAGATAATAACATTCAAACTTTTTATACGCGAAAATTATATAGATAAGATTAATACATTCACTGAATTTATAAACACTATTTTGTCCCGTGTAATCAGTTTAAGGAAAGAGGTAGATTTGAGTAAAGTGTGTGAGACAATTTACGTTTCAGCAGGAGATTACAATCTATTTGATTTTGAGTTAACTCACGAAGATAAATTACGCCTGTTTTTATTGGGTTATAACAGTTCGTGAAAATTCAAATACTAGTATTTATTTTGTACAACTATATCAAGATGGATGCATGTGATCCGGATGTTAAAACAAAAAATATCAGGAAATTAATCAGAATACATACAGGTCGTGATTTGAATATTTCCAAGGAACGTATGTGTGAAATTTCAACTGACATTGCAAAGGGTAATTTACCGTTACCACCATTAGTTTTGACACGTGACAAAAGATATCTACTGGACTCTAAATCACCACTCAATCGCCAAGATTATGAAAGTCTTTATAAGTCCAGGTTAACATCACGCGATGTGAAGAGGATTGCGAAGAAGGTAGGTCTTATAGATGTCAAAAAAACTATAGTCGAACTCAAATATGCGATAGGACGACGTCTCAAGAGTCTCAGAGTGCGTGAGCCAATATTATTACCAGGTTCTCGGATATTGAAAAAAATGCGTTATAACGACGACGAGAATACAAGAGATGACATGAACAATGATATAAACGCACGAACGAATGAAGATTACCTTGAAAATAACCAAGAAGTGAATGACGGTCGAAATGAAGTCGGTACTGTTCGAGATGTGGAAAATGTGTCTTCTCCGATGACAAACAATAAGATGCGAAATATTATCACTCAGCGCCGTCAGAAACAACGCACATTACGTTTACTAGGTCGTAAAAATGAGACTCGGCATAATACTTCTAATAAAAGAATAAATAATTCGGGAAATGGGAGGAATGATATTCAAAATCAGCGTATAGAGAATATCAAACGAAACGCTGATAAACGTGTTAAAAATGCGCGCTTAGCTGCGCAGCGTCACGTGAGTGAATCTAGAGCTATTAATGGTAGACGTAAAAAAAGACAATACGATGTAATTGAGGACAGGATACGTCTAGAACAGAGAGACAGGTATAGGGCTGAAAATAACACCCGGCGTGCACAAGCATCAGAAAATCGCGCGCGTCGCGAGAAACGGAGAATTCAACTAGCTGGTAATATAAATGCACAGCGTGCAAATAACGTTCAGACTAATTATGAACACTTGAGACTCGAATCAAAAAGAAAGATGAATAAGATGAAGCGTTTGTCGAATGAGGCGTTAGTTCAAGCGAGACTGTTATCTGGGAAATCTAGAAAATACGAAAAGGAACTTAGTAATCGAAAAACGAACATAGCTACACTACAGAAAAACATATCTAACAAGGACTCAGAAATCAATAGAATCACTAGAGAAATGCGGGATATACAGGAGAAGGTCAATAAACGGAGCAATAATTCTACGAATGGTGGAAATTCTTCTGGATTAACTTCGAAGTTAGAACAAACTGAGAAGAAGTTGCAAAATGTACAACAGGATCGAGATAAATTAACCACAGATCTTACTAATAGCCGTGAACAACTTGAAAAAACTGAAAGGGCTATGAAAAAAATCGAAAAACAAACCAAAAATATAAAGAGTGGACAGACACAACCGAAAAGGGGTGGTTGGTTTTCTTCTGGTTTGTTCGGATTTTCTAGTCGTCCAAAGGCTGTGAAAGATATAAACGAGAAACCCATTACAAATAAACCTAACAATACCCCAAAACTCTCTACAAATAATACCAAACCTAACAATACCCCAAAACCCTCTACAAATAATACCAAACCTAACAATACCCCAAAACCCGCTACAAATAATACCAAACGTAACAATACACCAAAACCAACTACAATTGTTAGCGTAACAGAAGCTGCTGTAAATCTAAAAAAGAAACGTGAAACCCTGAGAAAACTTGCCAATAATTCAAAGTTAAATTTTAGGAGAAATATAGAAAGGGTTAAA
>MDSV01037769.1_pt1 | contig 44289 bp, 44 predicted proteins | sample 810851 | NCBI WGS metagenome assembly MDSV01 (sample SAMN05326640, study PRJNA326480) | marine metagenome | isolation source: seawater | place: Atlantic Ocean: North East | collected 2012
CCACGTTGATAGGCTGGGTGTGGAAGCGCAGTAATGCGTGTAGCTGACCAGTACTAATAGCTCAATTGGCTTGATTTATGCACTGAAAAAAATTTTAATGTAGATAAAGATATTATTAAATTATTTTTTATATTCTTAATATCCATCTCAGAGTTATATTGGTATGGTGTGAATTAACATTATTCAACAAAACAATTTACTAAGATGGACAATCAAACTTTAAATTCTCTTGGCAATCTAATATGTTCAGAATGGTCAAAAGGTGAAATCAAGCTGGGCAATGAAGAGGGTTTGAGAGGCAGATCAAATCTAATATTAGACAGTGTTTCAAAGTATATATCAGAAAATTATTCAAAAAAACAAATTCAAAATATGAATTTGTTAGACATAGGATCTTTCGATGGATTTTTACCATACTATTTATCTGATCTAGGTTTTAAAAGTATATTAGCTTGTGAACCTAGAAAAAAAAACATCGAAAAAGGAATCGGTATTAGAAAATTTTTAAATTTAGAAGAAAAGAATAATATAGAATTTATATCAAAGAAATTCGAAGATCTTCAAATTCAAAATAAAAGTTTTGATATAGTCTGTTGTTTTGGCATAATGCATCATGTAGGTGATCATTTTAATTTTATAAAAAAAATGACAAAAATTTCAAAAAAATTATTAATTATTGATACAAGAGTTATTAATAATAACATAATTAAGAAAAAAGATGCTGTTAAAAAAAGTGAAACTTTAGACGTCTTATATAAGAATCTGTTTTCTACTGAATCGAATAAAGATATATTTTTTGAAAAAGATTTAATTTCATTTAATATAAACAAATTTGAATCTGATTTTAATGATAGCTCAACAGCCACTCATGGCTTAGTAAGCATACCAACAAAAGGATCATTAAAAATGAACCTCAAAAATTTTAATTTTGGTAAAATTACGGATCTTGTAGGTCCAGATGAATATAGAAGAATACTAAACCATAATAGGCCACTAGATGGGTATTTATTTGTTGCTGAAAGAGAGAGATTTAAACATAACAACTCAAAATCAATTTTAATAAATTATGAGAACTCAATTAAAAAAAATACCTTAGATTTAAAATTTTTAAAAAATTTAGAAAATTTTTTCATTAAGAAAAATAAATATTTTTTTTCCAGATTTATAATTAGTAATTTTTTATTAAGTTTTAGATTTTTAAAGTTATTTTTCTTTATAAATCAAAATAAATATAACATATATCAGAAAGAAATTATTTCTAATCTGTATTACAATTACGAAGATAAAATAAATTTTGAAATTGGTAAAAAATTATTTTTTATAAAAAATTACGATGATTCACATAAATATTTTTTAAAAATTGTTGATAAAAGAAACTCCGACTTTAGATCAGTATATAGATCTTTTTATTTCTTGTATAAAATTAGTAAAATTAAAAAAAATTATTTAGATCAAGCAAAATATTTCAAATTTTATTTTAGGTCAAAATATGGAATTTTATAATATTTTTTAAAATTAAACTTTGAATTTTTAGATTTAAATTTTTAGCTTATTTTTTTTAATTTATTTAAAATTGATTTTTCATCCATTTTAAATTGTTTATAAAAATATTCTTGTGAATTCCCTACCTTAAGTTCATAATTTTTTGGACAAATTTGATGTAAATAAGGTCTTTTTTTCTCATTATAAAATATTTCGCAGATAGATGAATAAAGATTATTATATTTCATTTGGTCCTCAACTACTAAAATATTTCTATAGCCTTTCACAATTTTTAAAATTTTTTTTTTATCTATTGGGTGTAGCTTATTCATTAGAAGACAAGCAATATTTTTGGAGATATTTATATTCAAGCATGATCTTGCTGTGCCACCATAGCTAATTATCACTACATCTTTTGTTTGACCTTTTTTAAAATAATAGTCTTTTGTGGTTTTGACATCACTAAAAGACGACTTTGGAATTCTTATGTACGTTGGCTTTTTATTTTTGATTACTTTAGGAATAATTTTTTTTGCATAATCAATAGAGTTTGGGCAAAATATATCTAATCCTGGAAAACCTTTCAATGTACCCCAGTCATCAACTACATGATGAGTGGGACCTAAGGCTGCGTTGTCAAAACCTGTGGAAGTTCCAATTAAAGTTATAGGGTAATTATGAAGAACTATATCATTTCTTATCTGCTCCAAACACCTTTGGGTAATAAAATTAGAAATTGCATATGCAAATGGTAAATATCCTGAATTATATAAACCTGCACAAATACCTATCAAATTTTGTTCTGCAATACCTACGTTTAAAAATCTCTTTGGGAATTTCTTTTCAAATTTTTCTATTAAATTAATACCCATATCTCCAGTTAAAAAAAATATTTTTTTATTTTTATGCATTAAATCAAATATATTATTAATAATAGTATTTCTCATTTACTTCTAAGTATATTTTGTTTAGCAATATCATAGTGTTTTTGATCTAAAGATCTATAATTCCAAATTTGGTCTGACTCAGCAAACTTTACTCCTTTACCTTTAGTTGTATTGCAAATAATAACTAATGGTTTTTTTTTAAAAGTTTTACTCTTTATCATAGTTTTAATTTTTGTTGTATCATGACCATTTACAAATATTGTATTTAAATTAAAGCTTTGAAATTTTTTTGTGATAGGTTCTAAACCAACAACTTTCTTAGTAAATGTAATATTACTAATTTTGTTGTAATCAATTAGAATTACAAGGTTATCTAATTTTTTATGGGAAGCAAGCATAAGAGATTCCCATATAGATCCTTCATGCAGTTCGCCATCACCACATAAACATAAAACTAAACTGTTTTTAATTTTTCTACTTTTCAGTCCCAAGGCACAACCAACAGCAACTGACAAACCATGTCCTAGAGCGCCAGTTGAGTGCTCTACATACTTTACTGAATGACTTGCGTGACCAGCTAAATAAGAATTGTTTTTGTGATAAGTATTTAATTGTCTTTTAGAAATTAGCCCAAATTCATGCATTACAGCGTTGTATGCGGCTGCACAATGACCCTTACTAATTATAATTCTATCTCGATTAATATCTTTTGATTTTATTTTTTTAATATTTACTGAGCTAAACATTGCGACTAAAATTTCCACTACACTTAAACTAGAGCCTAAATGACTTGCTTTTGCCTCAAAAAGCATTTTTATAATATTTAATCTGACTCTTTTTGGAATTTTTACAAAATTCATAATTTATATATTGAGTTTAGTCTCTTTATAGTGTGATCTATTACATCCGTTTCAGATGAAATCTTAACATGTAATACCGCATTACCTTTGGTTTTAATTATTTTGTCTATTGCATTTGAAGCAGCATCATTACTTTTGACAAAAAAATATTTTAATTTATAAGACTCAACAATACTTTTTAGATCTGCAGGAAAATATCCATGCTCCTTATCGTTTGCATGTGTTCTATTATTAAATGTCGATTTTGTTCCAAGTTTCGTATTTCCCAAACCTTCATTATCAAATACAATAATTTTTAAATTTAAATCACGGTGTTTTAAAAATTGCAATTCTTGAACATTCATCATGAAACCACCATCTCCTATTATTGCAAAAGTTTTGTTTAACCTATTTTCTATTGAACCACCAATTGCAGCACAAATCGAATAACCCATAGGACTATTGCCCCAAGCAGAAATTATCCTCTGGTTAACAGTAATATTAAAGCTTTGCATTAACCAGCACAAATTAGCTCCTGTATCCGCAAATATGATCGAATTTTTTTCCATTTTATTTGATAAAAGATTCATAAAAAGATATGGGTTTATAAAATTATTATTAAATTTTAGATTATTCAAATATTTCAATTTTTTATATTTTCTGCATGTGTCAATCCAACTTTTATTATTCATTTTTTTTAATTTGAATTTTTTAAGATATTTAAAAAATATTTTTAAATCTAAATGAATTCTTTGATCAATTTTAATTATTGACTCATTAAGTTCAAATTTATCTACGTCAATAGAAATAATTTTAATACTTTTATTTTTTTTAAAGTTTTCATTAATTGCTTTTGGTGCAAATCTAAATCCAAAAGTGACTAATAAATCTGCAGAGCTTATTACTTCATTTGCACTTTCGTGAGCATGTCTTCCTATAGAACCAAAATAAAGTTTATCATCATATGTTGTAATATCTTGAGATGCCCAAGTAGTCACAAATGGAATATTTAATTTTTTTAAAAATTTATTAAATTCTTTATAGGTTTTAGAAATTCTTAGGCCACCTCCAGCTATAAATGCCACTTTTTTATTACTTTGAATGGTATCCAAAATTTGCTTTATTTTATTGTAAGTATTTTTTTTATTTTCTACATTTTTAGGTTTTTTAAATCTTTTTAATTTTTTTAAGTTAATATCAGCAATTTGTATATTGAAAGGCAAATCAATCACAACTGGTCCTGGTCGGCCATTTTTAGCAATATAAATTGCCTTATCTATAATGTAGTCAATTTCATTTACGTCTTTTATTTGGTAAGAAAATTTTGTTATAGGAGCAAATAATTTTGCTACATCAGTTTCTTGAAAACCTCTCTGTCTAATTTCGCTACTTTTTTTTACATGAAATAAACCTACTTGCCCTGTAAAAAATAAGCATGGAATAGAATCATAATATGAACAACATACTCCTGTTATTAAATTTGTTGCTCCTGGACCACTTGTTACACAACCTATTCCAAATCCATTAATTCTTGAATAACCATCTACACACATTGATAGGCTTTGTTCGTGATAGGGAACAAAATAGTTTAAATTTTTAGTTTCACCTATTGCATCAATAACATGCATTATAGCTCCACCTTGAAAAACTGGTACACTTTTTATTCCAAGTTTACGAATTTTTTTTGCAATATATTCTTTAACTTTCATATAATTAAAATTATAATTTAACTAAGGATTATTTAATTAATATTCTTTTAATACCCTCTTGTATATTTATCTTTGGTCTCCACTTTAAATATTTTTTAGCTTTTTTATTGGTAACAATTCTTATACTTGGATTGTTTTTATTTAATTCACTAATATTGGTTTTCTTTCTAGAAATATGTCCAGCAATTCTAATAATTTCTTTTAAATTAATGTTTTTATCGCCCGTCAAGTTAAATATGCCAGCTTTTGGTAATTTTATACTCGCATTAATACCTGATATAATATCATCTATATGAATAAAATTTCTTGAGGTTCTTAGAGATCCTACTTGTATTTTTTCCTCATTAATCACTTTATGAACAAGACTTTCTATTGCAGAACCTATCCCAATTCTATTTGAATAGATAATTCCAAATCTCAAAATTGTAATCTTAAAAAATCTTGCATAATTTTTTAAAATTTGTTCACAAACCATCTTCGAAATGGAGTATTCTGAATTCATTTTCGAGAATATTATATCGTCATTTTCACTATTAATTTTTTTTTCATTTTTGTCATACACCCACTCTGTTGAGGCAAATATAAAATGTTTAATTCCTTGTTTTCTTGAAGCTTCCAATAAATTTATTGTACCATTTACATTCACATCAAATGTTAAACGGGGATTTTTTCTTCCATCAGAATCATTCGAGATTGCTGCTAGATGAACTATTGTTGATTTTCTTTTAATATATTTTGAAATATTTTTATTTTTAAAATTTATTTTTTTCGAGTTCCTAGAGTTTTTTTCATTTATATCAATTTTAAATATTCTTTTATTTTTTTTTTCTAAATTATAAATAAGTTTTTTACCTATAAAACTTTTTGAACCTGTTATTACTATCATTATCAAATATTAGAGATTTATAAAAAATTGTATTATATTGTTTACAATTAAAATTTATATAGTGAAAGAAAAAATTACAGTTATAATTCCTACACATAATTATAGGCAAGGATTACTTAATAGACTTTTAGATTATTACTCAACTTATCCTGTAAAAATAATAATTGAAGATGGATCAAGTAAAAAAAATAATGCAAAATTCAATAAAAACATAAGCTATTATCATTCTCCTAAAAAAGAATTTGTCATGAGGATTAAACATGCTCTAGAAAATTGTAAAACAAAATACGTAGCCATTAATCAAGATGATGACTTTTTAATATTTTCCTCATTAGAAAAAGGTAAAAAATTTTTAGATTTAAATAAAAACTATTCATTTGTATCTGGTAATATTTTTTATTTTGAATTTTTTTTTAATTCTATTATTCACAAATCAGTTTATCAAATCAATTCCCTTAAAAGTAACTCAAGTAAAAGTAGCAATACGCGTTTATTAAATTTTTTTAGCCAACCACAGATGCTAGTTGCGTCTCTATTTAAACGGAATGACCTTTTAGAAAATTTAAATTTATATGAAAAATTTATAAAAAAAATTATTCCACAAAAAAGAAGTATTTATGGGGAATTTGCATTTTCCATGTTTATGTTTTCAAAGTTTAACTATAAATACTTGAATTTGATTTGGCAGTTTCGAGATCGAAATGTATATCCATTTGAACGACTTAGTAATAAAAAAAATTTAAGTAGACCGATAAATAGTACAATCTTAGATAAAGATACTTCTGAATTTAAAATATTTAAAAAAGAAATTGACAAAATATTCAGAGTAGAAAAAAAAATTGATTTAGAAAACCTATTAGTCGATTTTCTGAAAAATTACATAAAAGATGACCAATCAGAATTAAAGTCTTATAATATTAAAAAAAATATAAGATCCCACTCACCTAAATTAGCAAATGTATTGAGATATATTAATAGGTTTATTAGGTTAGCTCTTTTTGATAGATCTACTAATTTAAAAAAAAAATATGTTCTAAATAAAATTAATAAAAATGAGTATACTAAATTTCTCGATGTGCTAAAAAAACACAAAAAATCAATTAATAAATTAAAAAAGAATAATTAAATATTTATTAAAGCTCAATTAAAATAAATTTATAAATATGATTACTTTAAATAAAAATTTAGAAGAACTTAAAAGTACGCTATCATCTTTAAATAAAGATACAAAAACTATCAACTCAATATGCCAAAAATTAATTGTTTTTTGCAAAAAAAAAAACAGTAAAATTTTAGTTTGTGGTAACGGTGGAAGTGCTACTGATGCTGATCATTTTGTTACTGAATTAGTTGTTCGTTTTAAAAAAAATAACAGAAAGGCGTTACCAGCAATAAGCTTGTCATCAAATCCAGGTTTGATTACTGCTTGTGCGAATGATTATAAATTTAATTATATATTTAAAAGGCAACTTGAGGCATTGGCTAGTAAAGATGATTGTTTGATCTTAATTTCTACATCAGGTAAAAGTCAAAATATTATAGAGGCTGCTAAATATGCCAGAAAAAAGAAAATTTATACAATAGCATTATTAGGTAAAAATGGAGGTGGACTTCCAAAATTTTGTGACCAATCTCTAATAGTTAAAAGTAACTCTGTTGCCAGAATACAAGAGGCACATATTTTTTTGTTACACTATTTCTGTGAAATTATAGATAAAAAATTCTAATTAAAATTATGAAAAAATAAAATAAAAATTTTTTTATTATGAAAATATTAATAACTGGTAATCTTGGATATATAGGTTCGGTGATGTCAAATATTTTGACTAAGCAAGGACATGAAGTTATTGGTTATGATATTGGTTATTTTAAAGACTGCATAACTTCAAAATACATACCTTTAAAAAAACAAATAAACAAGGACTTGCGTAAATTAGAGGAAAGTGATTTAGAAAATATTGATTGTGTAATTCATTTAGCCAGCCTTTCAAATGACCCTCTAGGTGCTTTTATGCCCGAACTCACAGAGCAAATAAATTATGATGCTACAATAAAATTAGCAGAAATATCAAAAAAAAAAAATGTAAAAAGATTTATCTTTGCATCAAGTCAAAGTATCTATGGTGTTTCAAAAGTAGATGAAGAACTCGATGAGGACACAAGCTTAAAAGATCCAATCACCGCTTATGCAATTACAAAATGGAGAGCAGAAAAAGAAATCATGAAAATGGCAAATGATAATTTTATAGTTTGTGCATTACGACCATCAACAGTTTTTGGACCATCTCCAAGGTTTAGAGCTGATATAGTATTTAATAACCTAGTTGCTTGTGCATACACTTCGAAAAAAATTGAAATTTGGAGTGATGGCTCTCCTTGGAGACCAGTTGTTCATATAGATGATGTTTGTAACGCATTTATATCATGTCTGTTAGCACCTGCTCATGTGATTAACAAACAAGCTTTTAACGTAGGTGTTCCAGGAGGTAATTATACAGTGAGAGATTTAGCTAATGCTGCTAAGAAATGTTTTCCAGAGGCTGAATTAGTTTTTCTTAATGAAACAGGTAATGACGATAGAACTTACAAAGTTAACTTTAATAAAATTAACACAATACTTAAAGACTATTTTAAGCCAATTTGGAATTTGGAAAATGGAGGACTTCAACTTGTAAAATATTTTGATCAAATAATTTTAAAAACCGAGGATTTCAGAGGAAAAAAAACAATGAGACTTAAACAATTAAAGTATTTAAAACAAGAAAATCTAGTAAATAATTTTTTAGAATTTAATAATAAATGATTTATAGCAATATTAAAAAATGTAGAATTTGTCAGTCGCCTTTGCTAAAGGAAATATTAAATTTAAAAGACCAACCATCCTCAAATGCATTAAGAAGTAGACTTAAAGATAAAGAATATAAAATTCCCCTCAAGTTAATGTATTGTCAATCTTGTAACACAACACAACTATCAGCAACTGCAAATCCAAAGTTTTTATTTAATCATTATGTCTGGGTTACTGAAACCTCTAAATCAGCAAAAGAATATTCAAATTTATTTTTTAAGAGAATAATTAAAAAAACTAAAAATAATTCTTTTGTTGTTGAAATAGCAAGTAATGATGGAACTTTTTTAAAACCTTTTAAAAAATCTAGAAGATTAGTTTTAGGAGTAGATCCTGCAAAAAATATTGCAAAAATTGCAAATCAAAAAGGAATTAAAACAATCCCAAAATTTTTTAATAATAAGTGTGCAGGAGAGATTGTAAAAAAATATTCCTATGCAGATATAGTTTTTGCAAGAAATGTAATTCCGCACGTAAAAGATATACATTCTATTATTAAAGGCATAAATACTTTGCTTTCTGAAAAGGGTACAGCTGTTATCGAATTTCATTACTCTAAAATTATTCAAAAAGAACTTCACTATGATTCAATTTATCATGAGCATCTTTTCTATTTCACTATAAAAACCATTACTCAATTGTTTAAAAAGTATGGTCTTTTTACATTTGATGTAGACAATAGCCCAATTAGTGGAGGGTCATTAGTATTATATTTTTCAAAAACTAAAAAATCTTTAAGCAAAAATTTGTATAATCTAATTAAAGAGGAAAAATTAAAAAAGATAAATCAATTTAGCACATGGAAAAAGTTTGCAGTTAATTCAACAAAACATGCTAAAAGATTTAAAAAAACTTTACAAAACTTAAATAATCAAAAAAAAATTATTGGATATGGTGCTTCTGCGAGAAGTTCCACTTTACTAAATTTTTCTGAAATTAATAGTAAGTTGATGAGCCAGGTTATAGATAAAAATAAATTAAAAAAAAATAAATTTACACCTGGATCTGCAATCAAAATCGTAGATTATGAAGATATAATTAAAGATATAAAGAAATTTAACACAATAATAATTTTAGCATGGAACTTCAAAAAAGAAATTATTTCAGATTTAAAATCAAATGGTTTTGAAGGTGAGTTTATACTACCTTTGCCATATAGAATTAAAAAATATGAAAATAAAAAAATTAAAGTTTGACGGATTTTATTTAATAAAACCAAATGTTTTTAAGGATTTTAGAGGAACCTTCAGACGTCATTTTTGTTTACAAACTTTAAAAAAAAAAAATATTAATTTAGAGGTTGCACAAGGCAATATTTCTGAAAGCTTATTAAAGGGTACATTAAGAGGTTTTCATTATAAGAAAAAACCTACCAAGGAATATAAAATTTTATCTTGTCTAAGTGGTAGTATTTATCATGTTGCAGTAGATTTAAGAAAAAAATCAAAAACTTACAAAAAACATTTTTCAATTAAATTAAAATCATCTGAATATAGTAGCTTAATTATTCCGCCTATGTGTGCTAACGCATTCTTAACTTTAGAAAATAGCACCATGATACATTATTATATGGGTGACTATTTTGATAAAAACAACTATTTTGGCTTTAGGTACAACGACCCCTCCTTTAAAATAAGATGGCCTTTCGAACCAAAAATTATAAATAATAGAGATAAAAACTATAAGGATCTAATTTTTTGAAAAATTTAGAAAAAACTAGAATATTAATTTTAGGCATTAATGGTTTTCTTGGAAAAAATTTTGTTAATTATTTAAACACAAATAAATTTAAAGTACTTTCTATTGTAAGAAAAAAAAAAAATTATTATCCAAAAAATTTTAAAATTATCCAAAGTGATATTGGCAAATTAAACCAAAAAACTTTTCAAAAAATTAAAAAATTTAAACCAGAGGTAATATTAAATTTTGCTTGGCATGGAATTCCAGACTATTCTTTTGATAATAGTTTAAAAAATGTAATAGACCAAACTTCGTTTTTTAAAAAAATTAGTGAAATAAATTCTATAAAAAAAATAATTTCAATAGGAAGTTGTTGGGAATATTCAGATAATATAGGTAAATGTAAATTAACAAGTAAATTAAATATGACAACTTATTTTTCATGGGCAAAAAATGCTATTTATAATTACCTTGTGTCAGTTGGTAAAAGAAATAAAATTGAAATAATTTGGTTCAGAGTTTTTTATATGTATGGAAAGTTCCAAAAAAATAAATCATTAATGCCTCTAATAATTAATTCTTTAAAAAATAAGAAAAAACCAATTATCAAAAATTTTGATAACCGTAATGACTATGTGCATGTTGATGATGTCTGTAATGCAATTTTTTTATCTATAATAAAAAGAAGTATTTCTGGAATATTTAATCTTGGTGGAGAAAAAACTTATAGTGTTTTAGAAGTTTTTAACAAGATATCAGAAAAGCTTGGCTATAATGTTAAAAATAAAAATTTAAGTACCAAAAAACAAATTAATGTTATCTATAACTTTTCAGATAATCATAAAACTTTAAAAAATTTAAAATGGAAACCAAAGATTAATATTGATTTGGGTATAAATAAAATGATTAATTTTTATTATGGCAAGAAATTTGAAGTATAAAAAAGTTTATTCAGTTACTACAATGACACCACATCGAATAAGTTTTGCTGGTGGAGGAACTGACTATCCTGACTATTATAAAAAAAAAGGTGGAGTTGTATTAAATACTACAATAAATAAATATCTGTTTGTAACCGTTAAAAAACATGGAGAAATATTCCCCGAAAAATACCGACTCATGTACTCAAAAACTGAAAAATGTAATAAAATTTCTGAAATAAAAAATAATATAGCTCGAGAATGTTTAAAATTGCTACCTGTTAAAGGAAGCATATCAATTTCAACTGCATCTGATTTACCCCCAGAGTCTGGAGCAGGTTCATCATCTTGTTTTGCAGTAGGTCTTTTAAATGCGCTACACTCATTTAGAGGGGAGAGAGTGACATCATCTCAGCTGGCGCGTGAGGCTTGCCAAATTGAAATAAATAAATTGAAAAAAACGAGTGGTAAACAGGATCAATATGCTGCTACATATGGAGGTATGAACAAATTTTTATTTAAAAAAAATGGGAAAATTTCAATAGTACCAGTAAAAATGTTTCAAAAAGCAAAAATTAGTTTGTTTGATAATCTGAAAATGATTTGGACTGGTCAAAAAAGAGATGCATCAAAAATAGCTAAAACATATAACTTTAAGAAAGAAACTTTTCCTGAAATGGAGATAATGAAAGAAATGACAAAAGATTTTAAAATGGAGTTTGAAAAAAAAAAATTAAATCTTGAAAATATTAAAAATTTAATACAAAAATCTTGGTTACTTAAGAAAAGGATGTCAAAATCTATTTCACCAACTAAAATTAATAAGTTCAGTAATAAATTAAGCAATTTAAAAATAAGTGGCCATCGATTATTAGGGGCAGGAGGAGGTGGTTTTTTTTTATGTTTGGCAAATAAGAATCAGGTTAAAACTATAAAGAAAAATTTTCCAAAAAGTAAATTAATCAGTATTAACTATGAGCCTCATGGTTCTAAGGTAGTTTCTTTAATATATAATTAACATGAAAAATGCAGCTATAGTATTATGTGGAGGCCTTGGCTCCAGAATATTTGAAATTACAAAAAAAATTCCTAAGTCATTAATATCTGTACAACAAAAACCAATTATTTGGTTTGTGGTATCAGATCTTATAAATGCAAAATTTAACAAAATAATATTTCCCCTAGGCTATAGAGGAAATCAAATTAAAAAATATATTAAAAGTGAGTTTAAAAATCATTTAGATAAAATTGAATTAGTTGACACAGGTAGAAATACAGAAATTTTTGACAGAATTTACAAGGTAAAAGATTTTTTAAATAATTATGATAACTTTTTATTAGTTAATTCAGATACAATATTTGATTTTAATTTAAAAAATTTTATTTTATTTCACGAAAAAAATAAGTTTAATATCTCATTGTCTGGAATTAAAATGAAAACTTCATGGGGATCCATCATAAAAAAAAAAAATAGTTCGAGAGTTTATAAATTTATTAAAAATGAAAGAGTGGAAAGCTATAAGCTTAAAGGATATAATCAATATGAATCTTTCAGAAATACTGGTATTTCTATTTTTAAAGTAAAAGTTTTAAAAATGATAAAAAAAAAAAATTGTCTTGATTTTGAAAGTTACTTTTTTAATAAAATTCATAATATTGGATCTTTTATTTTTGATGGTTTTTGGTATCCAGTAGAAACTTATAAAGATTTTTATAATCTAAAACATGATACTATCCTTAAGATAAAAGTAAGAAAACTTATAAAAAAAATTAATGCAAGATAAATATAATTTAGAAAAAAAATATAAATTTTCTGCTGAATATTTTGAAAATGCAGAAACATTAAAAAAAAAAATAATCGACAAGACAGTAATACCACATCAAGTTGAATTTCAACCTGGACCTCAAGGTAAAAAAATATGCTGGCTTTCATGCCCATATTGTTATGGTGAGTCAGTGATAAATACAGATGAAAGGCCAGATACAGAAATATTAATAAAAATTCTTAATGAATTAGCTGATGGAGGTGTAAAAAAAGTTACTTTTGCAGGATGGGCAACAGATCCTCTTAATTCGAAAAGTATAGACGATCTCCTTGAAACTACAATAAGAAGAAAAATGATTTTTGGTTTTAACACTAAACCTATCAAAGTAAGTGATAAATTTATAAATTTATTAAAAGATAGTGATATTAATCCTCAAAGTTGGATAAGCCTGAGTATAGACTCTAGCTCTAATGAAATCTTTAATAAAGTTCATGGGATGAATACTAAAGCACCATTGTATGATAAAGTTTTAAATAATGTAAAGAGAATTAAAGAAGCAAATGCAACTAAAAGAAAATTTGATGTGAGTGCAGCTTACTTGCTAAATAAATTTAATTCTTCAAAAAAAGAGATAGAAAAATTTATTCTAGATTTTAAAAGTGCAGGCTGTAATTTATTAAGATTTTCATTTGCACAACCTCCAAGAGGACTTGTTAATGAAAAAAAAATTGAAACAGTTCCCTTAAGTGAAGAAAAGAATAAAATGATGATAGAATTGAAAGAGTGGATACAATCATATGACAGTCAAGAATGTAAAGTTCTAGTTGTGGATCCAGACAGTGAAAATAATATTTTTTATAAGGATAGAACTCTGCCTTGTGTTGCAAGATTTATTTATCCCACAGTTGGCTTTGATGGTAAGTTATATCAATGTTCTCAATCTGCAGCTCCAAATTTTAAAGCAACAGAGATAGGTGATTTAAAAAGCAATAATTTTTGGGATCTATATTATAATTATGATGTATCTGATTTCAAAAAATATTTCTCTGATATGGGTGATTTAATGAATAAGGTTGGTTGCAGGTGTGATAGAAAAGAACATATTGCTAATCAAAAAATAAAAGAAAGTGGTTTATTTTAAAGATTTTTATAATACATAAATTTCGGTCTAATTTTATATAAAAATAAAGCTAAATACTTTTTTAAGTAACTATCTAAACCAAGTATTTTGAATAAATCTTTTTTTTCTTTTAAATATTTATATCCTAGTTCTTTACAAGCAATCTTATATCCATCCTTAATTGGAATAAACTTTGATCTAGAATATTTTTTTAATAAATTATCTCTTTCCTTGTCCAAATTTTTCAAAAATTTGTTGTAAAATTTTCTCTCTTTCGAACTTACTTCAAATTTATAATGACTTTTTATTAATTTAGTTTTTTTTTTTAAAAAAAGAGCATAATAAAATGAAGATCCAACATAATCTGTTATGAAATAATTTGTACTTTTTAAAGACTTATAAAGTTTTTCTAAATGATTCTTATCTGTCCTAGGTCCAAAAGTTACTACTTTAAATCCATATTTTTCATAATATTTTATTGAATTTTTGTTAAAATCATTATGAAAGAGACTTATTGTATGCGGAGATGGGTAGTTTTTTTTTATTTTTTGAAGAATTTTTTCAGAAATAAATTTTTGTTTTAAAGTATTTTCTGAATGAATAAACATCAATAAAGTTCCTTTTGGTTTCATTTTAATTTTTTTTATTTTAGTAATATAAATAAATGGAGCACCTATGATTTTTACATTCCTATCATTTTTAAGATTCAAGTAAGTCTGCATTTTTTTATTCCAAACCAAAAAAGGAATAAATCTTAAATTTCTAACTTTTGACTGTTTCAAATCTTTTTCTGTAATGTATCCATGTTGGATTGAAGCAAAAGGTATTTCTGGTTTGGTGTTTAAATATTTACAAAGTATATTTAATTGTCCATACCAATTTATATCTTTAAACATTATTCAAAAAAAAAGGTATTAATTTTTTTTGAAATAAATTTTACCTCATTATTTTTCATATTCGGCCAACAAGGTAGCAATACACAGGAATTAGATTTAGTATTTGAAACTTTAATATCATTTGTGGAGTATTTTTTATAAATTTTCATATTATGAATTGGATAAAATGACCTTCTGGCCTCAATACCTTGCTGTTTTAAATAATTTATAAAATAATTTATTTTAAATTTGTTGGTGTTTTTAATTTGAATTACATAAAACCAATACGAATTTACTTTATTTTTTAAGATAGGCAATGTTTTGATAAAATTATTTTTTTTTAAAAGTTGATTATATGTTTTGGCAATTTCTTTTTTTTTCCTTATTATGCTTCTATAATTCTCAAGCTGTGCCAAACCCACAGCTGCTTGCATATTAGTCATCCTATAATTGTATCCTACAATTTCGTGCCAATACCTTTTGTTTTTTGACATTCCATGATCGCGAAGTAACTTTGCTTTTTCATAATATTTTTTCTTTTTAAAGCATGCCATTCCACCCTCACCAGTTGTGATTGTTTTGTTTCCAAAAAAACTAAACATTGCTGCATCTCCAAAATTACCAACATGATTATTTCGTACGTAACTTCCAATTGCTTCCGCACAATCCTCAATTAGAAATATATTATTTTTTTTTGCAATTTTTTTAATCTCATAAATGTTAGCTGGAACACCAAACAGGTGCACAACGATTATAGCTTTTACCTTTTTTGACAAATTTTTTTCTATTTTTTTGGCATCAATTCCGAAGTTATCATCTATGTCCACTAACTTAGGTGTAGCGTTGTTATAAATTATTGGGTTAACAGAACCAATAAAAGTATAATCAGGAACAATTACCTCATCACCTCTCCCAATTCCTAAACTAGCAAGTATTAAGTGGAGGGCATTAGTTCCATTTGAAGCTGTTAAATTATAACTTGTTTTAAATATTTCTTGAAATTTGTTTTCAAACTTCTCAACAAATTTTCCCTGAGATGAAATCCAATTTGATTTTATACACTCATTTAAGTAATTTATTTCATTTCCACCAAAGTAAGGCTTCACTAAAGAAGTGGAAATATCTGTTTCCTTGAAAAAAATTCTATTTAGTTTTTTATTTTTATCAATTACAGGGATATATTTAATAGAACTCTTAAAATATTTTTTAACATCAAATACTCTTGTATTTATCTTTTCTTTTGTTAAATAATAAAATTTCTTATTAGCTGCAATTGTAACTGGATCTTTTAATGAACCACCTTTGGTAATATGTCTCCTTATGTCCCCATCTGTAATAATTGCAATAATTTGATCATTTTTTTCAACTAAACAAAAACTCATTGAATTTTTGTTTATCTTACGCATACAATTAAGTATTGTTTTGTCGTAATTTATCAAGAATTTTTTATATTTTTTAAGCAATCTAGAATTTTTTAGTATTTATTTTTTTTTCCACTATAGAAACTTGTTTTTTTAATTTTGAAAGGTCATCGTCATAAACTTCAATTGTATAGTAATCAAGTTTTTTTTTAAATTTTTTAAACCACCACGCATTTTTTGTGAATAAATTATTTGTATCTGCTAGACCATTATTATCACTTAGATGATAGGCTTTAATATGTTTAAAAACCTTTTTATACTCTTCAGAAAGATTTAATCCCAATGTTTTACAGGTAACTTTTAGATGACCAGTATCTAGAATTAATCCTACATTTTTTGGGAGATCTTTCATGATTTTATTAATGCTTTTAGATTCAGAAAAAAGAAAAGGATTTGATTTAAACAACAAATAATTTTTTTTACTCAAAACATTATTTTCAATTAAAATTCTAATATTTTTCTTTTTGGCATATTTTGAAATAATTCTTATAGATTTTAAAAAATTCTTTTCTGCTTTGTCATTATCTATAATATTTACTTCATTAATATGATTTATCTTAAAACTATTCTTTAAAAAATTTACTTTAAAACCTGCATGCATACTCACATATTTAATTTTATATAAACTAGATATATCTATTACTTTTTTAAAATGATTTACGCTTAACTTATGAATTTTATCAGTTGATGATGCCAAATTTATGATGAATGATTTTTTTGGCACAGGAAAATAATTATGAAATATGAAAGATATTTGTTTTTTTTTTAGTTTTTTTAACTTTATGTTAATATTTTTTGTAAACTTACCACCGCTAAACTCTATATTTGAAATATTATTTTTTGCATACAGCAATGCAGTTTTATAGAAATTTTGTTTTTGAAAATGTCCAGTTGACAGGTAAATCATTTTTTTTTCCTTAAAGGGCTACCAAAATATGTTCCTGGTTTTAATATTGATTTATTTACAAATGAATTTGCACCTATAATTACGTTACTAACAATTTTTGTGTTATCAGCAATGCATGCGCCCATACCAATAAAAATATTATTTCCCATTTTTACTCTTCCAGCTATTATAACTCCTGGAGATATATTGCAATTATCCCCTATATCACATTCATGGTCGACAGAGCATGAGGTATTTATTATATTATTTGAACCTATTTTAGTAAAAGGGCCTATAAAGATATTTTCACCAAAAAAATTTCCATTTCCTATCCTGATACTTTTACTAAAATTTACAGATTTAGAAATAATATTCGGTAAACTTCTATTTCTTTTTTTTAACAAACGATAATATTTGTTTCTTAGCTTTATATCTCCAACTGCTAAATAATAATTACAATTTTTATTTAAGTCCTTACTTGGGTTCAGCTTTTCTAATTTATGATTATAAATTCTTTCATTCTTATCAATTTTTTTAAATGATTTTATTTTAATATTGCTGTTTTTATTGAGCAAAAGTATGGAAATCAGACTTCTAGCATGACCTCCACTTCCAATAACAATATTTTTTTTAATTTTTCTAGACATTATAAAAATCTTTTTTACTTACTATTTGATGAAATCTAACATTTTTTTTTAATTTTTTATTGATTAAATTTTTTGCCTCAAAGGAATTAATTCCAATTCCAGGTCTCAAGTTATCAAAGTCCTCAACTTTAATTTTGGAATTTTTTTTCAATTTATGAGAATAATATAGGCTTTTTCTTGAAACGTTCTTCATATCAATTTCCTCATTCTGTAGTTCTTTTTTATTATTTCCCATTATCTTCTCAGTATCTCTAATCATTTTTGCATAGAGACTAAATTCTTTTGGATTAAGTGATGTGAAATGATCGGGCCCAATATCCTTACAATTAAGCGTAAAGTGTTTCTCTATAATTTTAGCACCAAGTGATACTGCCACTGAACCAGCTATTAAACTTTTTGTATGATCAGAAAATCCGATTGGAATATTGTATTTTTTTTTCATTTCTGGAATACAATTTAAATTACTAGATTCTAAAGAGGAAGGATAGTTTGAAACACAATGAAGTAAAGCTATGTTAGACATATTATTTTTATAAACTTTTAAAATTCTACTTATTTCATAATTATTGCTTGTGCCCGTTGATATTATTGTAGGCTTCTTGAATTTTGAAACTACATTATTTAGAAAAAAATCTGAGATATCAGCCGAAGCAATTTTAAAAATTTTAGTATCAATTTTATCAAGAAATTTTGCGCTTTCAGACTCATATGGTGTTGAAATAAAAAAAATATTTTTTTTTTTACAATATTTTTTTATTTTGACAAATTCCTCAAAACTTAATTCAAGTTTCTTAAGCATTTCAAAATGACTAGTCTTTGTTCCTGTAAACTTTATTTGATATTTAGTTTTTGATGTTTTTTTTGTTGATAATTTTTCAGTTATATATGTTTGAAATTTTACAGCATCTGCTCCAGATTTTTTTGCTACATCTATTAATTTGATAGCTTTGTTGATTCTACCATCATGATTAACTCCTATTTCTGCTATTAAAAAAGTCCTTTTAAAATTTTTTTCAAAATAATTCATTTTTTTTTACCAATTATATAAATCGTTTGAGCCATCGATTGTGTATGTTCAGAGCTATTTACTTTCAAAAGATATAATGGTGCGCTTAAATATTTCCATAAAAAAAATAGAGTTTTTTTTAATATTTTAGTTTTTATAGACAAATCAATGAAAGCATTTACATAACTAATTAAGCTTTGAGCAGGTGATCTACATGCACCACTTTCTATTATTTCAAAATCTGTTTCCAAAAAATCTTTTAAACCATACGATGTCCATCTTCTAAAGTCTATTTCATGGTGTCTTATGCACATAAATGGAATACATAAGTAAAAATATCCTCCGGTTTTTAATACTCTTTTTACTTCTTCCTTAACTTTTTCTGGATTTTTTAAGTGCTCAAATACGCTATTACATGCAACTAAAGATATTGAATTATTTTTAAAAGGCAGTTTTTCTAAATTGCATATTACATCTACATTTTTATAATTTCCCAGATCGACATTAATATAATTTTCATAATCATTTTCGCCTGATCCTAAATTTATGCATGGACCGTTATTTCCATAAATATTTGGCAAGTCTTTAATTTTTGGTCCATTTATTTTATTAAAAAGAAACTCGCCATAATCAAGTGTTTTAAATTTTTCGGACTTATTATCCCAATTATCAGTGTTAAAGTAATTTTCAGTAAAAATTAATTTATTATCAACTATATTGTGGCTTTTAGAACATTCTGTGCACAACAATACATTTTTTTCAAGATACATTTTACATTCATTATTTGAATTAATACATTTTAATAAATCTATTCTTTTAACAATATTTTTCATTTAATTTAATCTGATCACATATTTTTTTTGGAGATTACAAAACCGCCATATCTTCCTGCCGAACCAACTCCGATTGATTTAACTTCATTCAAATTTATTGTTTGAAAATCAAAGATATAACTCCATACTCTATCTTTTTTGATAATATCCAAATTATCATGGAAATATTCATTTTTTTTGGTCTTAATTGACAAAAATGGTTGTGACCCAAATAATTTACCATCACCTTTTTTTTCTATTATTAATCTATTTTCTTTTATCTGGAGTTTAAATTTAAAAATTTTATTTTTATTCTTCTCCAAACTAGTTGCCGCTTCTTCAGCACCTGAATATTTTACTTTTACATTTTTATATTTTTTTTTGACTTCTTTAATTAGTTGCATTGTGTTTAAAACATCATCAGTCATGTCCCTATAATCATGATTTACAATACACAATATCGCCTTGTTGTACTTGTTTGCGTCATTAAATGCTTGGTTGACATGTTTTTTTTTTAAAATTTTATGTCTTGTACCAACATTTAAACATCTAAAAATTTTTCTTCTGCAACCTCCTTTAATTTGGTAGTCATGAATTGAAGGATTATACCCTATCCAAGTTTTCGATGCCCTTGTCCAATCACCAAATCGCCCATGATCCAAATCTTTTTGGTCATTTTTTGTTTCATAATATTGATTTGCATAATCATAAGGTATCCACTGTTCTAAAAATAAATGTGAGTCTGGTCTTATTGCATGAAATCCAGGTCTGTTTACAACTGGGAACCAATTATCTTCTATTATTCTCTTTGAAATTATATTAGTTATTTCTTTTATTGAATTATTATAACTTGTTGCATTTGCTATTGGATTTGATCTGATTGATTTAGGATGAAAATGCCAATTTATTTCATCATTTTTAGAATTTTTACTATTTAAAATTTTTTTATAAAATCTAAATATTTTGCCATAACCATATAATTTTCTTCTTGGGTTTGATTTGAAACCAATATGATCTACACAATGCCAAGAATAAACCCATCCATTTCCAAAATCGTCAGTAATGGTTTTACGAAATTTCTCCGAAAGAATATTTCCAAGCATTCTTTTTAGCATTTTTAAATTAGTGTTGTAGTTAAGATTACTCCTACTTATAAAAGTAGAAATATTTTTATCTAGATTTCCTAATTTCATTTTTTTCATTTGTAGTTTTTTTAAATTACTTAATGATGGTTTAAGCTTTAAACCAAATGTATCATTTACTCGTTGAAAAGTTGATTTGAGGGTTTCCTTTAATGGGCCCTCGGTATCTATACAATGAACTATGTGAAGTATCTTCATTAAAATTATAAAATCTGATATATATATATATATTACATAAAATATAAATCTTTTAATTAAAACTTATCAAATGAAATATTTTTTCCTTATTTGTGCTAGAGCTGGCTCAAAAGGAATAAAAAATAAAAATTTAAAAAAAATAAATAATATTCCACTTATTGGATGGTCTATAAGAATTGCAAAGAAATTTAAAAAATTAGGAAAAATTGCTGTTAATAGTGATTCAAAAAAAATATTAAGTTATGCAAAAAATTCTAAAGTAGATTTTTTGATTAAGAGACCTTCAAATTTGGCAAAAGACTCTAGTAAAGAATTGGATGTATGGAAGCATTCAATAAAAAAACTTAAAAAAATAAAAAACTTAAAGACTATGCCCGATACATTAATCTCTCTTCCACCAACATCGCCAGCTAGATCTGAGATAGACATTAAGAAATGTATCAAGAAATATGAAACAGAAAAATATGATATAGTTATTTGTATTTCGCCCTCTTATAGAAATCCATATTTTAATATGGTCGAAATTATTAAAAATGATTTACTTAAAATAATAATCAACAAAAAAAAATATTTTAATAGACAGGAAGCTCCTATGACCTATGATATTACCACATCTTGTTACATTGCTAATATAAAGTATATTGAAAAAACTAAAAATATTTTTAATGGTAAAGTTGGATATATAATTATTCCAAAAGAAAGAAGTATAGATATTGATGATAGAACAGATTTAAAAATTGCAAAAATTTTATTACAAAGATGAAAAATATTATATTAACTGGATTTAATGGCTTAATTGGAAATAAATTAATAAATAAGCTTGATGCTGAAGATTATAATTTTATATTAATAGATAAAGAAATAAAAAAAATAAAAAAAAAAAAAAATTTTTTCTATTATAAGTGTGATTTAGGATCACTAGAATCAAGAAAAAAATTAATCCAAAAAATAAAAAAAAAATTTAATCGTATAGATGTTATAATTAATAATGCAGCTATAACTGGAGCTAGCTATAAAAAAGGTTGGAATAGTAATTTTCAAAAACAATATATTCATTATTGGAGCGAAACATTTGAGGTAAACGTGATAGCCGTATTTCACTTGTCACAACAATTTTATTCTTTACTAAAAAAATCTAAAAATCCAGTCATCATTAATATGGCTTCACTTTATGGAGTATATACACCTGATTTTGAAATATATAAAAATTCTGAACTAAATAATCCAGCTGCATATTCGACTTCAAAAGCAGCTTTAATATATTTAACTAAATGGCTGTCTAAAGCCATGAGTCCCAAAGTAAGAGTTAATTCAATCTCACCAGGAGGAGTAGAAAATAACCAGTCAATAAAATTTAAAAAACAATATTTAAAAAAAATATCACTAAAAAAAATGATTACACCAAGTGATATCATAAATTTAGTTAAGTTTCTTATGTCAGAAAATTCAATTAAAATTACTGGTCAAAATTTTTTAGTTGATGGTGGCTGGAATGGCTAATTTAAACTCAAAGAATTCCATAAATTTTGCAATTTTGGGCACAGGATATATGGCTCAAGAATATGTTAAAGTTTTAAAATCTCTTAAATTAAATAAAACAATAAGTGTCCTTGGCAGCTCTTCACATAAATCAAAATTATTTAAAAAAAACAACAAATTAGATTATGCTGCAAAATCGATTAAAGATCTGAAATCAAAATTTAATCCTAATTATCTTATTATATGTGTTAGAGAAGAAAAATTATACCAGCTTATTGATAAAATAATTAAATATAACTGGAAATGTTTGTGTGAAAAACCAATGGGTTATAATTTTATACAAACTAAAAAAATTGTTAATAAACTTACAAAAAAAAATATCAAAAGATTTTACATCGGTTTAAATAGAAGAGCTTATTATAGTACTAATCTTGCAACTCAAATTTTAAAAAAAAAAATTTTTGAAAAAAATAGAATAATAGAAATAATTGGTCAGGAGGATTTAAATCATCAAAAATTGATTGGAACAAGCAAAAAAGTTATAAATAATTTTATGTATGTAAATTCTGTTCATTTAATAGATTACACTAATATTTTTTGTAGAGGAGATATTAAATCAATTAAAACACTCAGCTCATATAAAGGAAATCAACCACATATCGTATCTAAGATAATTTATTTTACGTCAGGAGACAAATGCTTTTATAAATGTTACTGGAATATTGAAGCAAGATGGTCAGTTATCATAAAGGCTAAAAAATCATATATAAAACTTAAGCCACTTGAGAAAATATCTTCAAGTTTTAAATTTTCACAATTAAAAAATAAAAAATTAGAAAAATGGGATAAAATTTTTAAGCCAGGAATAAAAAATCAATTATTAGATTTAATAAAAAAAAAACAAACTTTGTTGTTAACCCCATATGAATATTTAGAATTAGCAAAAAGAATAAAAAAAATTTATTTTAAATAATGATTTTAAAAGTTTTAATTATAGGATTTGGTAATATTGGAAAAAGATACTTACAAGCAATTGAGTCAACTAAATTAAGATGTGAAGTATTTATTTATGATATTGATAAAAAAAAGTATGAAACACAAAATAAATCCAAAAACATTTTTTTTTTAAAAAATTTAAGTTATTTACCAAAAAAAATCGATTTTTGTTTCTTCTCCTCAAATTCAAATAAACGTTTTGAAACAATACAACAAACGTTTAGCTATGTTAAACCAAAATTTATAATTATTGAAAAAATATTGTCTCAGTCTGTTAAAGATTTAAATAAAATTTTAAATTTATTTAAAAATTATAAAATGTTAAATAAAGTATGGGTTAACACTCATTATAGGACTTATAAGATTTTTCAAAAAGTTATCAATCTAGCTCCCAAAAAAAATATTAAAAGTGTTGAAGTAAGAGGGACAAATTGGGGACTTATGTGTAATTCAATTCATTATATCGATTTATACTCTAGCATTCTAAATAGTAAAATCTCTAAGATAGATACACGTAATCTCGAAAAAAAATGGGTAAGATCAAAAAGAAGAGGATTTTTTGAAAACTATGGCGAATTAAAAATTATTTTTAAAAATAAAAAAATTTTAAAATTATCATGCAAAAAAACAAATAAAATAAACAAGACTAATACTTATCACATTATAAAATTTAAGAATATAGGTAGCTTTAAAATCCATGAGGAGGGTGGAGATGTTTTCTTAAATCATCGAAGAAAATTTAAATTCGCACTTGAACCCGTAAGCAAGAAAATGAAATCATTTATATTAGATATATATAATGGAAATAATTGTGATTTAACAAATATTAAACTTTCAATAGAGCAACATATAAAATTTGTTTCTGAATTAGTTAAATTCTGGAACAAGCACCACAATAAAAAAATACATAATATAAAGGTAACTTAAAAGAATTGAATTTTAAATTAAATTAAAAGTTTGTTGAATATTAAAATCATTTCTATAAAAAAAGGTTTGTATTTTAATTTGTATGACTTTTTCAAAAAAAAATAAAAAAATAGCTTTAATCTCAGGTGTAACTGGCCAAGATGGAGCATACTTAAGTAAATTTTTAATAGAAAAGGGATATATCGTTCATGGCATAAAAAGAAGATCATCTTCTTTTAATACTATGAGATTAGATTATTTTTTTAAAGATCTACATGAGCACGAACAGGAAAATCCATTTTTTTTGCATCATGGGGACATGACAGATTCCACTAGTGTACTTAGAATCGTGCAGAAAGTCATGCCTGATGAAATTTATAATCTAGCTGCTCAAAGTCATGTTGCAGTATCATTTGAACAGCCAGAATATACAGCTAATTGCGATGCACTTGGGACATTGAGAATTTTAGAAGCAATTAAATCTGTAAGAAAAATAAAGAAAATTAAATTTTATCAAGCTTCAACTTCAGAATTATATGGTGATACAAATCAAATTCCTCAAAATGAGCAAACACCATTTAATCCAAGGAGTCCATATGCGATAGCAAAACAATATGCACATTATACTACAATTAATTATAGGGAGGCTTATGACATTTTTGCATGTAACGGAATATTATTTAACCATGAATCACCGTTAAGAGGAGAAACGTTTGTGACAAAAAAAATCACTCGTGGATTGTCCAGAATAAAAATGGGTCTGCAAAAAAAAATAATTTTAGGAAACCTATATTCTAAACGAGATTGGGGACATACAAAAGATTATGTTGAAGCACAATGGTTAATGATGCAAAATGACTCTCCAGAAGATTTTGTAATAGCAACACAACACCAGAAAACAGTAAAAGAATTCTTAGAAGCTTGTGCTAAAAAATTAGAAATTAATATTAGTTGGCAAGGAGATGGAATAAATGAAAAAGGTTTTAATCAAAATGGAAATATAATAGTTGAAATAAGTAAGAACTATTTTCGTAAAACTGATGTAAATAACCTTCTTGGGGATGCATCTAAGGCTAAAGAAAAATTAAATTGGACACCAAAAATATCATTCAATGAATTGATTGATGAAATGATAGAATATGATCTTAACGAAGCTAAAAATTCAATAAGATAATAAATGTCAAAAATACTTATTGTTGGTTATGGAAGTATTGGAAGAAGACATCACAAAAATCTATTAAATTATAATAAAGATTTTTATTTTTATATTTTGACAAGACAAAAAATAAAAAATAACAAAAAGAATACTAGATTTGTAAAAAATATTGCAGAAGTAAAAGAAAAAATAGATTATTTATTTATTTGTACAGGAGCTAATGAACACTTAAAGTATATATATTTATTCATTTTAAAAGTACAAAAAATATTTGTAGAAAAACCACTCTCACAAAATTCAAAGGGCTTAATAAAACTTTATCAATTTTGTAAAAAAAATAAAATAAAGATATTCGTTGGATATAATATTATTTATTTGGATAGTTTATTAAAACTAAGGCAAATTATAAAAACAGAAAAAATTTTAAAGGTTTCAATTAAAACAAATTATGATCTTCGTTTATGGAGAAAAAATATTAGATATCAAAATTCAGTTTCAGCTTCTAAAAATAGGGGTGGGGGAGTATTGTTAGAGCTAAGTCATGATATTCACTATTTATTGTGGTTACTTGGAAAACCAAAATGGGTAAGTTGTTATTTTTCAAAATTAAGCAATTTAAAAGTAGATACAGAAGACAATGTTATATTGAATATAGGTTTCAACAAAGCAATTTCAAATATTCAAATGGATTTTATAAATAAATACTATCAGCGAAATCTAGAGATTTTGACAAATAGAAATTATTACCAATGGAATTATTCTAAAAATAACTTAATGAAATTTGATCAAAAAACTAAAAAGTTAAAATTAATATTTAAAGGTAATCCTGATAAAAATATTTCTTATAAAAATGAGATATCATATTTTTTTAATGAAAATAATCAAAAAAAGATAAATGAGAATTTACGTATGGTTATTCTTACCTCAATATTAATTGATACTGCAAGAAAATCAAAAAAAAATAGTATGGTTAAAACTTACATAGATTTTAAAAATGTCTAAATGTGTTATAATTGGAACTAGTAAAATTGCCTCTATTCACCTCAATTCTGTTTTAAAAAAAAAATTTAAAGAATATTTTATAATCAGTAGAAATATTGACAGAGCAAAAAATTTTATTTCAAAATATGAGTTTAAAAACAAAAATGTTTATCCAGCTGATTATAAAATTTTAAATAAACATAATTATAAAATTATAAGTATTTGTATAAATACAAATTTTCATCATGATTGTTTAAATTTAATAAATAAATCTAACTCACTATTAATTATTGAAAAACCAATTATATCTATTAGCAAATTTAAAAAAAGTTACCTTAAATATTTAAAAAATATCTATAAAAAACATAATAAATTAATTGTTTGTTATCCAATGATTTATCTTGCAAAAAACTTTATGAATAAATTCAAAATAGAAAAAAAAATCAAAAAAATTGAAGTTTTTTATAATACAAATGGGGTACATAGATATGATGAAATTGGAAACGATTTGCTTCCTCATGCAATAAGTTTAATTTATCAACTTACGGGTAAGAAAAATATATCAAATGAAATTTTAAAAATAAAATCTATTGTAAAAGCAAAATCTTGGAAAGGTTATATAGAACTTCAAAACTTGAGATTTGAGTTTAATTTTAGTCAAAATATAAAAAAAAAAAGTGAATTTTATTTTAAAATAAATAAGAATTTGATTACAAGACCAACAAAAATTATTAATGGAACTTTCACCAATTTTATTAAATTTAAGAATAAAAAAATTAAAATAAATAATCCAATGCATGAATTTATTACTCAAAGTATTAAAAATCAAAATAATAAAAGATGGATAAACGAAAATAAAATTTTAACTTATGATATTATGAAAATAAACAGTCTATTTTTAAGTAAAAAAAACTAAACTTATTTTAATTTCACGATTTTATCACAAACATCAATTAGCTTTTCATTATGACTAATAATCAATATTGTCATTTTTGTTTTCAATTTTTTTATAATTTTATTGAATAATTCTTGGTTTTTTGGATCAAGTGAGCTAGTCGGTTCATCTAGAACTAGTATATCAGGTCTCCTATAAAGTGCTCTTGCAATATTAACTCTCTGCAATTGCCCACCTGAAATTTTCATTGCTTGATTACCCATTCTAGTTTTTAAAGATAGATTTTTTTCAATTATAGGCTTTATTAGTAATGAATTTTTTATTGCAAACTTTAAATCTGATAAACTAACATTTTCATCAAAAAATGTAATATTTTCAAGCAAAGATGCATCAATGTGAAAAAAATTTTGAGGAACAAATGCAATACTATTCTTTATAGTCAGGTTATTCTTAATCAAATTTTTTCCATCTACAATTATTTCTCCTTCAGTAGGTATTAGCAGACCCATTATAATATTGCTTAAGGTAGTTTTACCCACACCACTTTCTCCAATTATTCCAACAATTTCATTTTTGCCAATTTCAAAATTAATATTATTGATAATATTATTTTGTGATTTGTTGTATTTAAATCCAATATTTTTAAATACTAAATTTTCTTTAAAATTTATGTCTATTGTATCATTTATATCTTTAATTTTAGTTTCATAATTATAAAAATCCAAAATTTTGTCTGTAGACCCAGAACCATATCTTAGTCTTTGAGCATATGTAGACAGTCTATTCATAATAGGCATTAATCTAAATAGAGCTGCAGCAAATATACCAATTGTTAATATGCTGTTTTGTCCATTTTCATTAATACTTAATGTAAATATAAAAATCAGAAATAATAGAACTGCAACAAATTCTAAAACAAACCTACTTATATCTTGAAGTGAATTATGAAGTGCATAAGCCTTTACAAGAGGATCAATAGTTTTTTTAAAATGTTTTTTTACTTTTTCACTCCAACTATAAAGAATTAATTCTTTGATTCCTGAAAGACTTTCGTTAACCCCTTTTAACATTTTCGATTGGTTATCGATCACTTTTTTACCCAAATTAACTGAAACTTTTTTTGTAAAATAATAAAGAGCTGGAAAAAAAATGGCAGAAATAATAACTAAATTTAAAAAAACTTTGGCATTAAAGAACAACAAAAATATAATTACCCCAAAAAAAAGAAAAATTTCAGATACAATAAAAAGAAATCCGTAAAGAGTATTTGCTGTAAAATTTTCGACATCTCTTGTTAAAATATGAAGAAAATCCGATTTATTAAAGTTAGTATGCCATTTATAGTCTTTTGATACATATATACCTAATAATTTTTCACAAATTATTTTTGTTGAGGATCCAATAAATGAATGGAGTTTGAGTGTTAAGTATGTAGAAAATATAAATCTTAAAGTAAAAAATATTAAAATAACTGAAAGAAGAATATTAAAAAATTTTTTTCTTGGTACCTCAAAATCAGGAAGTAAATAAAAAACTTTTTGTAAATTTATAATTTCTGAAAATTCAGGTGAAGAAAAATATCCTATTACAGGTATTAGCAAACCAAGACTTAAACTTTCTAAAAGCAAGCTAAGAAAAATTAGAGCTATTAAATAAAAAATACTTAGTTTGCTATAACCTTTTATAACTTCAAATATTTTATTTATCATATTTTTGTAACAATTTTGCTAATTATCCATGTACTTTTTAAATGTATTATTATTTCTTTAAACTTAATGAATATTTTAAATACCAATCAACAAATTTTTTAATTCCAATCTTATGATTTGTTGGTTTCTTCATATTTATATATTTTTTTAAAATACTATTTGAAGCAACTGTTGACCTTACATCTCCCATTTGAATCTTGTCATATTTTACCATACCCTTTTTATCTAAATAATTTTCTAATATTTTTACAAAATCTAATAACTTTGTTTTTTTATTGTTACCAATATTAAATATTTTGAAATTACAGTTTGAATTGTGTGGCTCATTTATTTTTTTATTAATCTTCATTTTTTTTGGGTTTTTATTAATTATTTTTGCTAATGCATCAACTGTATCATCTATATATGTGAAGTCTCTATACATTAGTCCCTTGTTAAATAGCAGAATTTTTTTATTTTCTAATATATTTTTTGTAAACTTGTATAGTGCCATATCAGGTCTTCCATATGGACCATAAACAGTAAAGAAACGAATACCAGTAGTTGGTAAGCTATACAAATGACTGTAAGTATGAGCCATTAGTTCATTTGTTCTTTTGGTAACTGCATACATACTTATTTGGTGATCAACATTATCTTTTTCTGAAAAGGGCTGTTTTAAATTTGCTCCATAAACACTTGAACTACTTGCGTATATTAAGTGTTTTATTTTTTTTTTTTTAGAAAACTCAAGAATATTTAAAAATCCATCAATATTATTTTCCAAGTAATTTTTTGGATTTTTTAAAGAATATCTTACTCCAGCTTGAGCTGCTAAATGTAAAATCAAAGAAAATTTTCTTTTGCTATATATTTTATCTAGAGTGTTTTTATTTTTTAAATCCATTTTAAAAAAATAAAAATTTTTAAATTTTTTAAGTATCTTAATTCTACTTTTTTTTAAATTTACATCATAATAATTATTTAAATTATCGACTCCAAATACGTTATATTTTTGTTGCAAAAGTTTGTTCGCAATATGCATACCTATAAAACCTGCGCATCCAGTTACTAAAATATTCTTATTCACTTTTAAATAATTTTTTTTAAACTTTTTAATATTTTGCTTTTTAGGATAAATTTATAATTGAAGGCTGTAATTGTGATACTAAAAATTATTATAAAAAGTGATAAAATATATTTTTTGAAACTTATTTTTGAAGATATAATTTCTGATCTTATAATCTCTAGAGGTGGTGTGCTTTTAAGTCTTTGTATGTAATTTATTTTATCTAAACTTTCAAATTTTAAATTAAACAGCAATAACATTAATTGATCTTGATTATTTGAGGTAATTGAATTTTCTAACAAAGATCCAAAATTTTTCTCAAGGAATTCTTTTGCTATTCTAGGACTTTGAATGGTTATATTGTTATTTTCTTCTAATTTTTTAACGTAATTATTATATTTTTTATTCGCCACAGAAAGAAAGTCTTTAAAGCATGCATTTAGAATGCTCTTTGATTTATTGGTTGTTATTTTTAACTGAAAGTGTTGGGTAAACTCATCCTTTAGAAGAATGATAGGATTTAAATGTTTATCTAATTTATCACATTCAGAATTGTTATTAATTCTTAAAATTTGGTCTTTAGACTCGTAAAGATAAATTTGGATTTTATTTTTTAACTCTAATTCATTAAGTTGATCTGAATTAGGGAAATCGTTTACTTTTATCAAGGCTTGTAGTGTATTTTTTCCATTTAATTCCTCAAGTTTATCAAATGTTAGAAATCCTATTGCTACTGATATTAATATAGATAGAACCAATTGGAGTAATAAATTTAATTTCATTAATTTTATTATTAGTTAATATAATATATTTATCAAGAAAATATGCTTTACTGGTATGAACATAACTACCCTTTTAATTTTTTATTTGATTTATCAAATGTATTATCAATTGTTTTAATTACATTATTAATTTGTAAGTACTTCAAAATTTCAGGGAATTTTAAAATACTATGTTTAATGAGTTGTTTTACACCTTTTTTATTTAATGGTTTTCTTTTTGAATGGACGATGTTTCCAGATCAAACTAAATATTTACACAGCACAGCTCTTTGTAGAACTGGAAACTGCCCTGTGTATTTGGATAATATTCCTCTTTCTGTGCAAAATATTATTTATACTTTAGTACCAATACCTTTTATTGAAGGTTTTAAAAGTGTTGCTTTTATTAATAGATTAATTTTGATTTCATTTGCAATTTATTTGTATGTAAAAAAATTTAATAAAGAATTTATACTTTTATTATTTTTTCTACCATCTATGATTTTATATTCCTCAGTGTCTATAAGGGATAGCTTTACAGTTATTGTTGCTTTACTGATGATGAATTTTTATTTTGATAAAAAATATTACTATGCTTTTTTTGTTTTTATTATTTTTTATTTAATTAAACCTCCCAATGCTTTTTTTATAGGAACTATTTTGATATTTCATCAATTTATTTTTATAAACAAAAATAAAAAATTAAATAATTTTGTTAGGAATTTTAAGTATCTATTTTATGTAATGTTATTTTTAGCTTTCTATTTTTACATTGATGTTTTCTTAGATTTTTTAAATCACAGAAGACTTGGTTTTTATGATGAAAATTTCAGACCCGCAGGTAGTAGTTTAATATATAATGACGGTTTAGATGTAATTAGTTTAAAAAATATTATTGGTATTTATTTAGAGTCAATATTCAATTTTTTAACGTCTCCTATTAAAGATATTACTTCCTCTTTTGGCTTAATATTAATAATGGATACGATTTTGCTTTATGTAATTACGGTTTACTTTTTTTTGAAAATTTATAATAAAGATGAAATTCTCTTCAGTTTTTGGTTTGGAAGCTTAATATTTTTAATATCAATCTATGCAATCCTTATTTTTAATGATGGAACAATACATCGATATAAAATGTCAATTTTTATTCCAATAATATTTGGCATAGTAAAAAGTGCGAGGCTAAAAAGTGAGTAAAAAAATATTATTTATCTCTAATCATGCATCTTTTTTTTGTTCGCATAGAATGAATATTTTTAGAGAAGCAAAGAAAAGAAATATTAAATTCAAATTGGTATTTGGAAATGCTGCATCAAAATCAATGGATTTTTTTGCGATTAAGAAGCTTAAAAAAGAAAAAGTTAGTTTTTTGAAACTTGATTATTCTCATAATTCAATAAATTTATTTAAAGATACAAAAAGTATTTTTAAAATTAAAAAAATGGTTAATCTTTACAGACCAACTATAATTCATAGTGCTTCACCCAAGGCAAATTTAATATCCTCAATAATATCAAAGATTACTAAAACTGATAAACTAGTATTATCTATATCCGGTTTAGGATATTTATTTACAAACCAAAAAAAATTTTTTTTTAGTTCATTAAAGTCAAATATTTATTTATTAATTTTGAAATTTTGTATTAAGAATCAAAATAAAAAAATAATTGTCCAGAATAAAGAAGATTATAAATTTATTAAATTTAAATTGAATTTAAAAAGAAAAGAAATTTTTTTAATAAAAGGAGGATCAGGAGTGAATCTATCCGAATTTGAAAATTTAAAAAAAAATCAGACTAAAAATATATCAATGATATCAAGAATTGTTAGCAATAAAGGTGTAAAGGAATATTTAAAATCTGCTGAAATTTTAAAAACTAAATTTCCAAATTGGAATTTTATTTTACTTGGATCTAAAGATTATAAATCCCCGGATCAAATAGATGTAAAGTTTTTAAATTATTTTACCAAAAAAAAAATTGTAAAAATATTTAACTTTAAAGACAATATAAAAGAGATACTTAAAAACACAGAAATTTTCTGTTTACCCTCTTATAGAGAAGGTATGCCAAAAGCAGTACTCGAAGCCTTAAGTGCAGGGATTCCTGTGGTCACAACAAATGTAACAGGCTGCAAAGACTCTATCATAAATAACTACAATGGGCTTTTATGTAGACCTTTCAGTCATATTGATTTAGCAAATAAAATTGAAAAATTAGTTTTAAATAAAAGCTTAAGAAATAGATTGTCTAAAAATGCTAAATATTACGCAAAAAAAAATTTTTCAATTAATGATGTTACAAATAATATATATAGAATTTATAACTTAAAATAATTATTTAATGACTAAAGCCCTAGTTTTAATTTCTTTGAATGAATTGAATTTTGATATTGTTAAAAAATATTTAACAAATGAAAAACTTAAAAACTTAAAAGAGATATCAGATAATATTTATGAGACAGAATGTAATGAAGAATATAAATATCTAGAACCTTGGATACAGTGGCCAACAATTTACACTGGAAAAAGAGCTGAAGAACATAAAATGTTTAGATTGGGAGATGCTGCAAATTATAACTACGAAACAATTTTCAACGATATTGAAAATTTGGGATATTCAGTTGGAGCGGTATCACCAATGAACGTAGCTAATAATTTAAAAAATCCATCATATTTTATTCCAGACCCTTGGACTGACACAAATTCTGACCAAAGCAACAATAGCAGTTTAATAAGTAAAACAATAAGTTATTTTGTAAAAAAAAATTCAGAAATTAAATTTAATATAAATTTTTTTTTAAAATTAATATTAATTTTTAGCACTCACGCAAAAATAAAAAATTATCCTTTGTATTTAAAGATGATATTTACATCACATAAAAAAAAGTGGAGAAAGGCACTTTTTCTTGATCTTTTATTAAATGATATTCATCTTAAACTTTTTAACTCAAAAAATACAAAATTTTCAAATTTATTCTTAAATGGTGTAGCCCATGTTCAACATCATTACTTATTTAATTCTCAAGTACTTAATTCAAAAAACAAAAATCCTAGCTGGTATATTGCAAACCACCAGGATCCATTGGAGGATGCACTAATTATATATAATAAAATTTTAGGTGACTACATAAAAAACAAAAATATAAATTTAATGGTTGCCACGGGATTAACTCAAATTCCATATGATAGAGTAAAATATTATTATAAGTTAAGAAACCATGAAACTTTTTTTCATTACTTTGAAATCTATTTTGATAAGGTTCAAGAACTAATGTCAAGAGATTTCATTTTATACTTTAAAAATGAGTACTCTGCTATTAATGCTAAAAAAAAAATCCAATTAATTAAAGAAAATTCAAACAAGCATTTATTTGGTGATATTGAGCTAAAAGGTAATAATTTGTTTGTATCTCTTGTATATAATCAGGAAATTAAAAACCAAATTCTGCATGTGTCTAACAAAAAACAAATTAAATTAAAAAATTTTGTTAGTTTTGTAGCTATAAAAAATGGTATGCACTCAGGAAAAGGTTTTTTTTACTCAAATAGTATTTCAGATATGTTTAAAAAAAATAATAAAATTAAAATTAATAAAATAAAGGAATTCATAATTGAAACATTCACGAACAAAACAAAACTCTAAAAATATATATTCGGTTTCTGTTATAGGACTAGGCTACGTTGGACTACCTTTGGCAATAGAACTAGCGAAAAAAATGGATGTTGTAGCATTTGATATAAACAAAAAAAGAATTAATCAGTTAAAATTAAATATTGATAAAAATAATGAAATAAAATCAAACCTGTTAAAAAAAATCAAAAAACAAATCTTATTTACTGATAATTTATCAAAAATAAAACAAAGTAATTTTTATATAATCACAGTACCTACCCCAATAAGTAAAAATAAAAACCCTGATCTATCTTACCTTAAAAAAGCCACGTATTTTGTCTCTAAGTTTTTAAAAAAAGAAGATGTGGTAGTATATGAATCAACCACATATCCTGGTTGTACAGAAGAAGTTTGTATCCCAATTTTAGAAAAATACTCTCAACTTAAAATAGTTAAAGATTTTTCTTGTGGTTATTCGCCGGAGAGAATCAATCCTGGCGATAAAAATAGAACTTTAAGAAATATAAACAAAATCATTTCATGTACTGACAAAAAAGGTCTCAGTAAGATTTTTAACCTTTATAATAAAATATTGAAATCAAAAATAATTAGTGTTGAGTCAATAAAGATTGCTGAGGGTGCTAAAATAATTGAAAATACCCAAAGAGATATTAATATTGCTTTGATTAACGAATTATTAATCTTATTTAAATCTATGAAAATAGATTTTGATGCAGTGTTGAAAGCAGCAAATACAAAATGGAATTTTTTAGATTTTAAACCAGGACTAGTAGGTGGACACTGTATAGGAGTTGACCCGTATTATTTAGCATTCAAATCAAAAATGATTGGGTTTAACCCAAAAATAATTCTATCAGGTAGAAAAATTAATGATGATATGCCAAAATACCTAGTTTCTCAGTTTATTAAAAAATTAAGTAAAAATTATAGTTTTATAAAAAAAAAAAAAATTTTAGTAATGGGGTTAACTTTCAAAGAAAATGTTAAAGATATAAGAAATTCAAAATCCTTAGAAGTTATTAATTTACTTCTTAAAAAAGGATTGAATGTAGAGTGTTATGATAAGAATGTAATTATAGATGAAATAAAAAATTTTAGAAAAATAAAGCTAGTTTATAAATTAAAATTAAATCATTATGATGGTATATTAATATTAGTATCCCATAATCATATTAAAAAAATTGGTATAAAAAAAATAAATAAATTAATAAAACCAAAAGGAATTATTTTAGATTTTAAAAATATGTTAGGAAATGCTAACTATAAATTATGAAATTAATTTTTGAAATATTAGCAAAAATATACAATATTTTGTCAACTAATTTTGAAAATATTTTTTACAGAAAATTTAAACCCAAAAATGAACTCGAATTAAAAGGGTTTACTGTTTTAAGAAATGAATTAAAAAGTATTATAGATTATTCAAGGACAGATTATTTAGTTGTGAATAAGTATTTAAGGAAGTTAATTTTCTCTAATGACGATATAGAAAAAATTTTAAAAAAATTATTTATCAGTGAAAAATTATTTGACAAAATTACAAAACTAACAGGTTTTAATTATTCTGTGGATTTTCTGATTGCTTATGAGACCTTGCCTATTTCAGATGAAGACAAATCTAAAGGTTGGTACGCAAATCATATACATAATGATAAACCTTTTAGTAAAAATACTCTAAAACTTATTATTCCTTTAGAGACAATTGAAAGTGATAATGGCCCAATGGAAATTATTAGTAAAGAAAATAAAATTAATTTTAGTTTAAACGATGATAATAATAATTTTTTTAAATTTAGTGGATATCCTAATGATATTTTTATTTTTAAGCCAAATTTATGTTTTCATCGTGCCGGTATTCCAAAAAAAAATAAAATTAGAAAGCAAATTATGTTGCAATTAAATCCATCTAAATATTGGAAGTACAATAAATCATTATTTAAGTTTCAGAAAATAAGAGAGCCAAAGTTTCCCTTATTGGCTTATTTTTTTGATAGAAAGGAAAAATTAGTCTGAGGTATTTAATGTTACTAAATTTAATTTTTCATTAAGAATTTTAAACTATAAAAAATAATAATAGATGGGTATTAGTTTTCATGAATTTTCATTTTTAAAATATTGTCAAAAGAAAAAAAGTTTTAAAAGTTTAGGAACTTTAGGGAGGCAAGAAAACTTTCTTAAGGAAAGTAAAAATGATACTAGCCGATATGCAGATAAACTATTGATAGAAAGTTTAAATTTAAAAAAATTAATAAGTTATGATGTTACTGATATAGAAAATCCAGATAAAATAATAAATTTTAACTATACAATTCAAAATCCCGACAAGTTTGATGCATTTTATGATGGTGGATCTTTGCAGCATACTTTTAATATTAAAAATGTTATGACAAATATCTCAAATCATGTAAAAATTGGTGGAACCATTATACATGTTTGCTCATCAAACAATTTGTGTGGTTTTGGATTCTATCAATTTTCACCAGAATTATTTTTAAATTATTATTCAAAAGAAAATGGTTTTATAAATACCGAAGTATTTGTTGCTGACTATGATGATCAAAAAAATTGGTACAAAGTTGAATCTACCACTAATGAAAGAACTTATATCAATACTTCTGCAAGATTAATTTGTCTTGTAAGAACGGAGAAATACAAAGATTGTGAAGTTAATGATCTAGTTCAAAAAAATACTTTTATTCATTCAAATAATGATAAAAGTTCCTTATTTAAAAATAAATTTAATTTGAAAATTTATTTTAAATTAATCCAACTCTTAAATCTATTTTCTCCATCTTTATCAATTAAATTGAATACAAAACTTAAAAAAAAAAATATTTTAGATATTATTTAATATTTAAATCAATTAAATATTGTCCATCCTGTTTAGAGATATGATGGACTCCTGAACAATTTTTTAGATCTTTGAGAGATATAGTAAAAATTTCTTTTTCAATATAATTATTTATATCTAATTTTTTTATTTCATAAAAAATTAAACCATAACCATAAAAATTTTGTTTATTTATTTGTGCTGGTCTTATCAATTTTTTATTTATATTTAAAATTTTTCCTGCACTTCTTCCACCTTTGAAATTTGATAAGATTGGATTTTTTTTATGTGGTATAATTTTTTTAAAATCACCAATTATTTTATATAGATATAGATTTTTGTTTAAAATTTTAAGATTTTTTTTTGTCTTATTTATGAACATCCAATTAGATCCCTTATGCTTAAAAATTGTTGGATCACACGTAATTTGATCATTAAAAATAGTCTTTATTTTTTTCCAATTAAATGGGAATTGTGTAGATTTATAAATTTGGATTTTTTTATTCGTATGGCTTTCAGGTATTAAAAAAATGTTTTTTCCTACCTTATAAACAAATGGATAAGATAAATGATAATTTTTTGTTAGAATATCCCTTATATCGACTAATTTTCCATTTCTAAGCTTTCCAACGCTGATCACACCTTTATTTTCTTTTTTATAAAATTTTTCAAAAAAAACATAAGTTTTATTTTTATGATTATAAATAAATGGATCAGCCCAGAATTCATCAGTAGGAGGTTTCAATAAAGTAATTTTATCTATCGCTTCCAATATATTTTGTTTTGATTTAAATATATTTTTATTTGTTTTAAAATGACCTAAACACCAATTCTGATTATCTTTTTTTAGTATTTTTTTTAAATGATATTTAATGTAATTTTTCATTTATACGCAAAAACGTAGTACTTATCCCACGGATATTTATTTCTTTTACTCAATTTAATTTTAAAATTATTTTCTCTTAAAAAATTTTTTACTTTTAGGTGTGTTTTGTTTTTTTCATCATCAAGAAAATCATGGCATTCTATTGCAAAATTATTACATATTTTTAAAAATAAATCAGAAGACTCAAGAATATATTTTTCAGCTCCTTCTATATTAATTTTACAAAAGTCAATTTTACTTAATTTATTTTCAATAACTAAATTATTCAGAGTTATCGTTGGCATTTTTTCTTTTGAATTTTTATCTATTTTGCCTCCAAGCCAATTAGATTTATCTGATAAAAATCCTATTTCAGTATTTGATTTATATATAGCTTTATTAACCATTAGGACATTTTTAACATTATTTATTTCGATGGTTTTTCTCAATAAATCAAATATTTCTTTAAATGGTTCCACTGCTATAACTTTACCTTGTTTACCAATTAGTGATGAAATATAAATTGTTTCATTGCCTACACCTGATCCTAATTCAATTACAACATCATTTGTTTTAGGTAAATAGTATTCAAAAAAAATTTCATAGTTTTCTTTAACATATTCCTCTGGGTTGAATATTGGTCTGTTGTATGCCAATAATCCAACTGAGGTTTGGTGTATCCAATATTTTTGACTTTTAAATATTTTAAAATTTTTTTCACCTAATACAAATTTTTTGTAACAATTATATGTTACCGAGATTAAGTAAGCACCAAAATTATTTTGGACTGTAAAGTTTTTAAATTTTCTGACTAAATTTATTAACATAATATTTATCAAGCCATTTAATTTGATTAATACATGACTTTTTCAATGAATAATTTGTCTTCCAATTAAGAATTTTTTTTGCTTTGTTGGTATTAGCAAGACTAATTTCAATATCATGTTTTCTATTTTGCGAAAAACTATAGTTTATTTGATTTTTTGTAATTGTATTAAATAATTTTACAATATTAAGAACCGTTGAGCCATTACCTGACCCAAGATTTATAACTGAAAACATTTTTTTTTTATTTACCAATTTTAAAGCTTTAAGATGTCCAATGCAAAGGTCTCTGACATCTATAAAGTCTCTTATGCAAGTCCCGTCTTTTGTTGTGTAGTCATTACCAAATATTTTTACTTTCTTCTTCTTCTTCAAATACACTTTTGAAATCTCTGAAACTAAATTATTCATTTTCAAAAAATTATATTCCCCAAATATATTTTTATCATCTGTTCCTAACGGATTAAAATATCTTAAACAAATGATTGACCAGTTTTTGTTAAATTTTCTGATATTTTTTAAATAGTTTTCAATTTTATACTTTGTATTGGCGTAAGGATTTGTAATTTTAATTTTACTATTTTCTCTAACTTTTGTTGAGCTAGATTTATAAATTGCTGCGGAAGAACTATATATAATTTTACTTACGTTTTTATTTTTCATTTCTTCAATTAAGTTCTTAGTCCCAACAACATTATTTATATAATATTTATTTGGAAAATTTATAGAATCCGAAATAACTTTTAACGATGCAAGATGTATAACAAGATCAATGTCAAATTTATCGAAAATTTTTGTAATTTGCTTTCTTTTTCTTAAATCTATTTTTTCGAAATAAGTATTCTGCGCATTTAATTTTAATAGTTTTTTTATTATTATTTTCTTACTATTTGCAAAATTATCGATTAAAATTACTTTATAATTATTTTCTATTAGAATTTTACTTAAATTTGATCCTATATAGCCTGCGGCGCCTGTTATAAGAATGTATTTATTTTTATTCAATTTTGAGATATTTGATTTAATTTAACTAACTTAATATATTATAATTTTATAAAATAAAGAATTTTATACTAATGACACCAAGAAGATTCGTTAATTTAATCCCAAGAAAGTTTTTATTAATTAAAATATTTAATTATTTAAAATTTCAATTCTCAAGAATTACAAGTTTTAAAACTTTAAATTATTTACCTGTTACAATGGATGTTGAACCGACTACAGGATGTAATTTTAGATGTACAATGTGTCAAGTATCATCCCCAAACTTTAAAGCAAATAATATGGAATTATCTACTTTTAAAAAACTTATTAGTGATAACAAGCAATTAATTAAAATTAAACTTCAAGGAATGGGCGAGCCATTGGTAAATAAAAATATTTATGAAATGATAGAATTTGCAAAGGAATATGGCATAGCAACAGAAATAATTTGTAATGGAAGTATGCTTAATAAAAAAAATATTTCTAAACTATTAGAAAATAATTTAGCTAAACTAACTGTTAGTATAGATGGTGCTTCAAAAAAAGTTTTTGAAAACATTCGTGTAAAATCAAATTTTGATGATGTAATATCAAATTCCTTTACTTTTAAAGAAATGACACGCGATAAATTTTTGAGACCAGAATTTAGTGCTTGGTCCACAATACAGGAGTCAAATTATGATGAAATAGATGAAATTGCAAAGCTATGTAAAAAAATAGGCTTTGATGATTTGACATACCAAGTTTTTCTTACAGGTTGGGGAAAAAATGAGTGGGAAAAAATTAATAATAAAAAAAACATCGATTATAGAAATTTAGAAGTTAAAGAAAAATTTGACGCAGTCATAAGCAAGTACTCGTCTTCTAATTTTAAGATAAAAGTTTTTGAGGAAAATTTGCTTACATATAAAAAGAAATGTAGTTGGCCTTGGAATAGTTCATACGTTAGTGCAAAGGGAAACATAGTACCATGTTGTATAATTGGTGACCCAAATGTGATTGACATGGGAAACATAACTAAAAAATCATTCAAGGACATATGGTATTCAGAAAAATATAAATCATTCAGACATAAAATATCAAATAATGAATTAGAAGAATTTTGTAAAAATTGTTATTTCGAACATAACAATAAACAAAATTAAAATGAGGATTTCACATCTGGTTTATTCTAATACGGGAGGTGCAGGAACTATTGCAATTTCATTAACAAATAAAGGAAATAAGTCAAATAAATATTTAAATAAGATCATTTTTACTGGACCAAAATTATCACAAATATACAAAAAAATAAAAAAAAACAAATATTCATACATTAAAACTTTTAAAGGTTTCCAGTTTTTTTCATGGGTAAATGTTATTTTTAGATTAGCAAAATTTAAATCAGATCTGGTTTTTGTTCATAATTACATGGTTATACCTGCACTTGCATATTCTTATGTATTCAATAAAAAAATAATTTTTGTTGATCATGCTGCGTATAATATAAAAGGTTATAAAGATATACTGATTGCAAAATTGTCAAAATTTTTTTCATTTAATATAATTGTACTAAATGATGATAATTATAAATTTTACAGGAAATATGACATTTCTAAAAATATGATACATTTAATTCATAATGGTATAGATGAAAAATTTTTTAAAAGAAAAAAAATAAAAAGAAATATTAATAAAAGTTTCAAAATTGGTATGTCAGCAAGACTTGATAGTTTTAAATTACAAGAATTAATTATTAAAGCATTATCAAATAAAGAATTAAAAAATTTTAATATAATTGTATCTTTTGCTGGTGATGGTGTAAAAATGAAATACCTTAAAGATTTGAAAGAAAAATTAAAACTTGTAGACCGTGTAAAATTTGAGGGTTTACTCGATATTAATGATTTAAAGAATTGGTATAACGAACTTGATTTATATATACACGCTAGCAATGGCGAAGGTATGTCGACTTCAATCTTACAAGCTATGTCAATGGAATTACCCATAGCAGCATCCAATGTAAAAGGAATTAAAGAACTATTTTATAAATATCCAAAAATTGGAAAAATGTTTCTAAATAATACAAGTGATATTTCCAAATTAATAAAACATTTTTATATGAAACAAAATAAATTAAATGAATTCAAATTATCAAGAGAATATATAATTCAGAACTTTACTGATAGATTAATGTTCTTGAATTATATAAAAATAATTAAAAAGGTAAGCTAAATTTTTAACTAAATTGATCACACCAAGATTGTAAAATATGAAATCAAAAGTCTTATTCTTAGATAGAGATGGTGTCATCAATCAAAGTAATGGTTACGTGACTAGCTATAAAAATTTTAAATTTTTACCTGGAGTTAAAAAAGCAATCAAATATGCAAATAAAAAAAAATACTTAGTAATTGTAATTACAAATCAATCTGGTGTTGGAAGATCATTTTTGTCTGAGAAACAATTAAATAACTTACATAAAAAAATGAAAGATGAATTATATCAATATAATTGTGCAATTATAGATGATATTTTTTATGCACCTTATTTTTCAAAATCAAAAATTAAAAAATATAGAAAAAATAAGAATGACAGAAAACCAGGTAATGGAATGTTTTTGAAAGCAATAAAAAAATGGAACGTAAATATTTCCTCAAGTTTTTTTATTGGTGATAAAATTACAGATAAATATGCAGCACAAAAATCAAATATAAAATTTTATTTTAAGAAAAAAATTTCTCTCTATAAACAAATATTATCTATTATAAGATGAAAGTACTTCACGCTATTACTAGCCTAGACAAAGGAGGGGCTGAAAATCACCTTGCCATTTTATCCAAAGAGCAGCAAATTAATAAAAATAATATCTCCATCTTTATCTCAAAAAATAGCACTTATTGGACCAATTCATTAAAAAAAGTTGGTATTAAGATTTATAAATCAAAATTTTTTAATGAAAAATATTATATCTTAAAATTATATAAACTAATTAAGGATATAATCTATTTAGTAAAACTCATTAATAATAATGAGCCAGATGTTTTACATGCACATCTGCCTTACATGGAATTGGTTTCATTTATAGCATTAAAATTTTCTAATCATAAACCAAGGTATATAATTACAAAACATGTAGATAATATTTTTTTTAAAGGGTCATATGGTCAAAATAAATCTTTTTTAGGATCTTTAATTGCAAGAATTATTTCTGAAAGAACGTTTAAGATAATTGCTATATCAAATGCAGTAAAAAAATTTTTAATATCTAAATTTGTTGGTATAAATAAAAAAAAAATAAAAATTGTTAAATATGGATTAGATGATATTCAATTATTAACAAGAAAAGAAAAAAATTATAAATTTAAAAAATTAAAGTTTCTAAAAAAAAAGAATTTAGTAATAGGTTGTATAGCAAGACTTGTTCCACAAAAATCAATAGATAACATTTTAAAATCTATTTCGTTAATTAAAAATAAGAAGATTATTCTAGTCATAGTGGGAAAGGGTCCTTTAAAATTAGAATTAATAAATTTATCAAAACAACTAAAGATTTATAATCAAATAATTTGGATTGATTTTATAGATGATTTAAAAACTTTTTATAATGAAATAGATTTATTTGTTCTCACATCAAAATATGAGGGTTTAGGACTTGTGTTTTTAGAAGCTATGTTATCAAAAAAACCCATTATTTGCTCAAATACAAGTGCTATGCCAGAAATAGTAATTAATAATTATAACGGATTATTGGTGAAACCTAATCACCCAAAACAACTATCCTCAGCAATAATCAATCTAAAAAATAAAAAATTAAGATACAAAATGGGTTTAAACGGTTATAAAAAAGTTAGACAGGAGTTTTCAGTAAGAAAAATGTACTACGAAACACAAAATATATACTCTTTAAATGAAAGGTAAAAATTTCAAATCTACAATTTCAGATTTTGGAGATGAATGGAATAAATTTAATAACGAAAATATTTCTGATTTTGAGTTAAGAAAAATCTTTAATAATTACTTTAATATTTTTCCAAAAAAATTTCTAAATAAAACAAAAATTGGTATCGACTTAGGGTCTGGCTCAGGAAGATGGGCAAACTTTATTTTACC
>MDSV01136130.1_pt1 | contig 44225 bp, 39 predicted proteins | sample 810851 | NCBI WGS metagenome assembly MDSV01 (sample SAMN05326640, study PRJNA326480) | marine metagenome | isolation source: seawater | place: Atlantic Ocean: North East | collected 2012
AATAGGACCATTGATATAGTTTGATTTTAGACTTAATGAACTAAGTTTTTTTAAATTAAACAGCTCTTTAGGGATGAATCCGGATAATTTATTAAATGATAAATCTAAATAGTTTAAATTTTTTAAATTCTCTATTTCTTTAGGAATAGAACCTATTAAACCGCTTCCTTTTAATTTGAGAATTCTCAAATTAACAAGTTTGAAAATTTCTTTTGGGAAGTACCCATTAATATTAAACAACTCTAACTCTACTGTATCCTGGATATTATAACTTTCACTTAGTATATGAATATGCAAATTTCTCATCTTATCGCATCATTTATGACAAATAATATATCTAAAATATCAATAATATTATCATCATTCATATCCATGCAATCAATGTTATTATCAAAGCAGTAAAAGGGGTATTCACAGTCAATAATTAAACCAACTATAATTAGAATATCTTGAATATTAGTTTCTCCATCTAAATTAGGGTCGCCAATACAATCAAGTAGACATTCCCCATTATCAAGAATTGGCAATTCTGATGAGCATGAATATAAATTACGAATAGTATTAAAACCCTGGGATTGCCACAATGGAATTTCATCTATTGAAACTGCATCTATTATTAAATTAGCTGATGAATCATAAATTTTAAATGTGATAGGAGCTCCTTCGTATGGGAAGTTAGGCATTGAACCATTATCTCCTGTTGTAGGTATAATAGTAAGCTGACTATTGTAGAACTCCCAGCCAATGTTTTGATTTCCATAAAAAGCACCTATAACATCATTATTTCCATTTTCTAATTCAATATTGTCTAAAAAAGCTGATTGTACTAAATAGAACGACATGGTTTCCGTAGTGATAATCTCCCAACCAGTTTGCGGATGCTGCCACCCCCTTTCTACGTTTGTAATTAAAAATGATATAATAGAAAATATTATTGCGAAAGATTTAAGCATTATTAAAATTATCGAATAAATTAATTAAATTCAATTCAATAAAAGTTTATAAATTTCATAATGATTCTAATCATAGATAATTACGACTCATTTACTTACAATATTTATCAATATGTTGGGCAATTCAACAGAAATGTTAAAGTAATTAAAAATGATAAGATTTCATTTAATGAAATCATAAAATTAAGTCCAAAAAAAATTATTATTTCACCAGGGCCTGGACACCCTAAAGATTCAAAGATTTCATTAGATTGTATTAAAAAATTACATGACATACCTATTCTTGGAATATGTCTTGGTCATCAAGCTATTGGAATTTGCTATGGTGCTGAAATTATTAATTCTAATGAAATTGTACATGGTAAAACAACCATGATTAAGCATAATGGGGACGCTATATTTGATGGGATAAGCAGTGTATTTAAGGGAACACGATATCACTCTTTAATTATTGACAAGAAAACAGTACCATATGAATTTGAAATCATTGCCGAAAGTGATGGCCTAATTATGGCCTTAAAACACAAAAATAGAAATCTATATGGAGTTCAATTTCACCCTGAATCAATAAAGACAGAAAACGGGTTAATAATTATTGAAAACTTTTTAAATATATGACACTTAAGAAAAAAATAAGATTATCTGGAGATAAATCTATTTCTCACCGTGCACTTATGCTCGCTTGTGTTTCAAGTGGAAATAGCAGACTATCAAATCTCTGTGGTGGAGCTGATGTCCAATCAACAATAAACTGCCTAAGAGCTTGTGGAGCAATCATAGATAAAAAAGATAAGCATTATACTATTTATTCTAGCTCATTAAAAAATCCAAATTTCCATCTTAATTGTGGGAATTCTGGAACTACTATGCGTCTAATAACTGGCCTACTATCAGGACAGAAAATTAATGCAGTTCTATATGGAGATGATTCGCTAAGTAAAAGGCCAATGGATAGAATTGTTGAGCCTTTGAAAAAAATGGGAGCAAACTTAGACTATATAAACAATCAATTAGTTCTTAAAAAATCTACAATTAATGGAGGTCAAATTTCCAATCCAACATCTAGTGCTCAGGTAAAATCATCTATTATTTTAGCTGCGCTAGGCGGAAAAGCTAAGACGGTTTTAACTGAGTCTTATAACACACGAGATCATACAGAAAAAATGGTATCTTATTATTCGCATAATTCAATAGAATCTTCAGGAAAAAAGATAGTAATTAATCCTTCAAAAATGGAAATGAAGAATATGGAAATCCCGGGCGATATTTCAAAGGCCAGTTTCCTAATCGCTTATGCATGCCTTTCAACTCATTCCAATCTTTTATTTGAAAATATTCTAATTAATCCAAGAAGGATGGGCTTTATTAAAACCTTGAATAAGATGGGGGCAAATATATCCATTGAAAATAAGAAAAATAAGTATGGCGAATTTATTGGAAATATTCATGTCAAAAGTAACAATAGGTTGAAAAATATTCATGTTAATGATAAAGATGTTAGAGATATGATTGATGAAATACCCATACTTTCAGTTGTGGCAGCCTATTCAAAAGGAATAATGACAATTACAGGGCTTTCAGAGTTAAAATTGAAGGAAAGCAATCGTATTATAGCCATTGTATCAAATTTAAATTCAATGGGCTGCGATATTAGAGAAGGCAGGGATAGCATATTGATAAAAGGTCAAAAAAGATTGTATAATACAAGTTTAAATACTTTCTCTGACCACCGAATTGCTATGTCTTTTTATATTGCTAGCTTATTTGCTAAACACACTCCTATCTTAAATGAATCTGAATGTATAAAAGTATCTTTTCCTGATTTTTTTGATAAGTTGGGTAAAATTAAGATATGAAAAAATTTGCTTTAATTGGGAAAGGTATACATAAAAGTTTCAGCCCAGCAATACATTCATATTGCTTTGATATATTATGTATTGATGCCAAATATGACATTATAGATATTGATTCATCATCTAAAATAATAAGTGTAATTAACCTTTTAAAAAATGGTAAGTTAGATGGGATTAACATAACTTCCCCCTATAAGAAATCTTTTATAAAATATATTGATCAACTTAATCCTCGCGCCGAAAGTATTGGCTCCATCAATTGCATCCATAATAACGACAGCAAACTGATTGGCAATAATACTGATTGGTTTGGATTCGCTAAATCTATTGAAAATTTCAAAAACTATACAAATGTTGTCATCATTGGGGCAGGAGGGGTTGTTTTACCTTTGATATATTATTTTAAAAACCGACAAAGTTTATCAGTTCATTTGGTTGCAAGAGATACAAGCAGAATTCAAAGTTTAAATGCTGACAATGTATATCTTCATAATATTGATGATCTTAATTTAGATCTTCAAAAATGCATGATTATTAACGCCACACCAGCTGGTGCTAAGATTCCATGGAATTCAGTTATTCCAAAAATATCTTCTACTGCATTATATGCTTTAGATTTAAATTATCATTTAGAAGCTACAGATTTCTTAAATTATTATAGTTCTCAAACCCATATTAAAAATGGCTTAGACATGCTAATATACCAAGCATTAATGTCCATTGATATCTGGTTTAATGAGAACTTAAGTGCCTCCATTAATTTTGAGGATTTAAAGAATAATATAAATGAACTATACTATAAATGAATAAAATTAGATTTTTAACAGCTGGAGAGTCTCATGGTAAAGCCTTGGTAGGTATTATTGAAGGTATTCCTTCTGGTTTATTAATTGACTCTAATTTTATCAATCATCAACTTACTCGCAGACAGAAAGGCTATGGAAGAGGTGGACGAATGAAGATTGAAAAAGATCAAGTTCAAATTCTATCTGGAGTTCGAAATGGCAAAACGATGGGCTCTCCAATAAGTCTCATGATTGAAAATTTAGATTGGGAAAATTGGAAAGACATAATGTCAATTAATTCCTCAAGTCAATCTAGAAAAGTAACTCTACCCAGGCCTGGTCACGCTGATTTAGCCGGTGTTATAAAGTATGACTTTGATGATATACGAGATGTTATTGAAAGGTCTTCTGCTAGAGAGACAACTATGCGAGTCGCTTTAAGTTGCATATGCAGAAAACTGCTTGAAGATTTAGGAATTTTTTTATGCAGCCATGTAACTGCCATTCAAAATATTGATAGTTCTTATAAATTTGACGAATCGAAAAATCCTGACGATTTAAATGTTGAGGCTGATAATTCTATTGTAAGGTGCATGGATAAAAATGCTGAGCAAATGATGATAAATGCTATAGACAAGGCAAAAGCCAATGGAGATTCTGTAGGTGGCCAATTTGAGGTTATAGCTACTGGTCTTCCTTATGGACTGGGAAGCTATGTTCATTACGATAGAAAACTTCACGCTCAAATAACAAGTATGTTAATGTCTATCAATGCAATGAAAGCAATTGAATTTGGAAATCTTGATGTGATCAAAAACCAAACAGGAAGCAAGGTTCATGATCAGATGTATAATAAAGATGGAAATATTAAAAGAAGAACTAACAATTCTGGAGGCTTAGAAGGTGGAATGAGTAATGCCGAGCCTCTTATGATAAGAATGACTATGAAGCCTCTATCTTCTCTCGTAAAACCATTAAACTCCGTTGATATAAAGTCTAAAGATAATAAAAAAGCGCATCGTGAGCGTTCTGACAGTTGTGCTGTTCCTGCCGCATCTATTATAGCTGAAAACACTCTATCCTTTGTGCTTGCAGATGCAATATTAGATAAGTTTGGAGGTGATAGTATGAATCAATTGAAGGCCCACTATAAACTAACCGCAAAATTCTAATTGAATTTATATCAGCATATTGTACTTATTGGCATGCCAGGAGTTGGAAAAACTACAATAGGCAAATTGCTGTCAAAAAATCTAAACATTAAACACATTGATATAGATCGAAGTATTGAAATTAATGAGTCTCAAGAAATAAATGACTTAATAGCTGAAAAGGGAGAAGAGGCCTTTAGAATTTTAGAAAAAAAAGCGCTTAGTTTCGCTATTCATAGTAAAGAATTGGCGATTGTCAGCACAGGAGGAGGGGTAATACTTGATCAAGAAAATAATTATTTAATTAAAAACCAAGCATATGTAGTCCATATTAAAAGTAGTGTTGAAGAAATTTCTAATAGAATTAATGTAGATAGCAGGCCTTTATTGTATAATACAAATAAATTAAAGGCTTTATGTTCTTTGTGGCAACAACGAGAAAAACTGTACAATGATGTCGCTAAAATTACGATAGATATTAAGGGTCTATCGATTGATATGGCCGCCCAAAAAATATATTCCAGGTTATCTAGTGTTAGTTAAGAACGAACATTTAATTGCTCGTGAAGATATAGGTTCTGAATTATTAGAATTTATAAAATCTACCAATCCAACAAATATAATTGTTTTTACCCAGGCCAAAATAAAAAATAAGGCTAAAGAAGTTCTAAATAATGCTTCTAAGTATTATAATATTAATATTATTATCCTTGATGATGCAGAGAGGGCAAAGGATATAAATAGTGCTATAAATTCAATTAAATACCTTTCTGAATTAAATGCGGATAAAGGATCATTACTTATAGCTTTTGGAGGTGGCAGTGTAACTGATCATGTTGGATTTGTGGCCTCTATTTTTAAAAGAGGAGTTAACTATATAAATATTCCCACCACTCTTATTGGAATGATAGATGCTTCAATTGGGGGTAAAACAGCGCTAAACATTGATCATAAAAAAAATCAAATAGGCACTTTTTATCAACCTTTAAAAATTTATATCCATCTTAATTTTATTAATGATATGTCAGAAAAATTACTCCTGGATGGTTATGGAGAAATATTCAAATATTCAATTCTATCTAACGATAACTTGATCACTACTTTTAATGATTACCTTTTGAATCGGCAATCTAAATTGCTAAATGATATAATTCAAAAATGCTGTTCTATGAAAATTGATATTGTAAATATTGATGAAACTGACCAGAATGTAAGAAAAACTTTAAATCTTGGTCATACATTTGGGCATGCGATTGAATCTGAATCAAAGAATAAGATATCGCATGGAATTGCGGTTGTAAATGGAATTTTAATGGCTTCTTTCCTTTCATTTAATAAGGGCTATTTAAAAAAAGAGGTTTTCTTTTTAATTGAGCAGATAGCAGATACCCTAATCGACTTTAAGTATATGGTAGATAATGTTGATAATTATGTTAATCTAATGAAGGGAGATAAAAAGAATTTGAATAAAAAAATAGGAATTATTATTATTAAAGAGATTGGCAATGTTGAACTTCAATATTTTAATTATAATGAAATATATAATATAGTAGAGGCTTATAATGAATATATTAATAATTAATGGACCTAATTTAAATATGCTTGGCTTTCGAAATCCTGAAGTATATGGTTCAGAGACACTTAATGAATTAATGATTTGGCTTGAAAAATCGCCTGAAGCAATTAATCATAAATTTAAATTTTATCAATCAAACCATGAAGGTGCTATTATTGATACATTACATGATGAGAGAGAATGGTGTAATGCAGTTATTATCAACCCTGGAGCATTTGCACACTACTCATATGCTATCCGTGATGCAATTGATTCAATTAATAGACCTACTATTGAAGTCCATCTTAGCGATATTCATAACCGTGAACCATTTAGGAAAACCTTGGTGCTATCTGATGTTTGTATTAAAACAATTTCAGGCAAAGGTAAAAATGGATACCTGGAAGCTCTTAAAGATTTTAATATTTTACTGTAATCTTCATTAAGGTTTTAGTTTGTTCTTATAATTAAAGTGCTTCAAGCTTTTTAAATTTTTTATCTGATCGGCAACATCTCCATTGAAATTGTTATCTTCTATAAATAAAAACTCTAATTGTGTCAAATTTTTCAAATTTGAAGGAAGTGAACCGGATAATTTATTCTTAAACAATCTAATTGAATTTAAATTAACCAACTTACCTATTTCTAGGGGAATAGAGCCTGTAAGATGGTTGCTAGAGAAATCTAATTTATATAGTACTGTTAGATATCCAATTTGATTGGGAATAGAGCCTGTAAGATGATTTTTAAATAGATATAAATATTCTAAATTAATTAAGTTGCCTATCTCTTTAGGGATAGATCCTGTAAGATGGTTGCTAGATAAAAATAATCTTTTCAAACTTGTTAAATTGCCTATTTCTGGGGGAATAGAGCCTGTAAGATGATTATCTTGTAAATATAGGAAATTCAGATTCACTAAATTGCCTATTTCTGGAGGAATAGATCCTGAAAGCCTATTATTTGATAAATCTATAAAATATAAATTTGAAAGTTGTCCAATTTGATTGGGAATTTCACCACTTAAACCTGCTCCAGATACATTTAGTCTATTTGTTTCTTCAATATTATAACAATTACCCCACAAACTTATTTCTAGTTCATCAATACAATCAAATCCATATGTTAGTGTGATTATGTAAATAACAAAAATTATACGCATTTTTCTTTTGATTAGTGAAATAAAACAAAATAAACTAGCTTAGTTATATCTAAAATATTTAAATCATCTGAATAATTCATATCAACTGCCCAAAAAATTTCAGGCTCAATTTCCTGACCTTCCAGTACATAATTTATTAAGCTCATAACATCTAATATATTGACTTGATAATCAAGATTCATATCACCCTTTAGACCTACAAAACCTAAATCTTCGACGATTTTGTACGATTGATTTACTTCGAATGGCCCATCATATATAGTAAGTTTTTGTTGATTTGTTAAGACATCTTTACTAGGCCACCTAATACTTATTGTTTCAATATTGTTATTGCCAAGACCATAATGAAGCTCCAAAGCATCCATGCTCCCGTGGCCTTTACCTGCTATAATTTCTCTTGATTGTATTGAGCCATCAGTCATTGTTAAGATTACACGCGCACCAATTGCTGATTTATTTGCTTTATCTGACCATCCATTATTTGTGATTGAATTTTTTGAACCTTCTAAATTAATCTTAATCCAATTGTAATTTGATGCAACCGAATCAGAAGTAACATTTTTATACATTATACTTGTATATTTAGGGCCATAAGGCGGGTTAATCATTTGAAGTCCAGGAGTAAATGCATCTAGCCAACCATCATTGTTAAAATCTCCAGCAATTATATCTTGTGTAGCAGTTAGAAATTGAGGGCTTTCTTGATTACTCCATTCAGATTCCCCAGAATTTATATAAACATCATCCCTAATTCTAATATTGCCTGCCCACAAGTCTATATATCCATCATTATTAAAGTCACCCCAGCTAGCTCCATTGCTAAGTGAATCTGAATACACATTATATACAGAAGTTACATCAGTGAATGAACCGTTATCATTTCTAAATAACCTATTAATACCCCAATTTGAAAGATACAAGTCATAATCATTATCATTATCATAATCTCCCCACGCTGCGCCATATCCCATACTTCTAAGATCTCCAAATGAGTCGTCTGCAACATTTTTATTAATTGCAACCTCTGTAAATAAATGACTAGGATTTGGATTGTATACCACATTATCGTAGTCTCCTGAAAGTGTTTGATTTTCAAAAAGCCAGTTTATTCCATATTTTCTTGGGATGTAGACATCTTGATCTCCATCATTATCATAATCAACGATTGCTAGGGTTCTTGAAGTGCTTCCATCTGTCTGAACATGACTAAAAACCTCTTCAAGAATGATATTTCCTTGTTCATCAAAACCATCATTTCTAAATATGTAAAATTGTTCATCACCTTCTTTTTCAATCGCTACAATGTCTAGGTCACCATCTAAATCCACATCAACCAAACCCTGACTGTGCATAAACGGTAGTTGCTGCTCTTGCAAGTAAACTAATGTATTAAATTCGTGAGAACCACTATTCATCAGCAAATGATGATTCATCCTAGTTCTATACAATTCTTCGTCATTTTGATACAACAAAGAATCTATAGCATCATATTCCTGAAATCTCCATTTAAGTAAGTCTGGATAACCATTATTATCAATGTCACCAGCAACCATCCCCCTAGCTCCTTGGTTATCTATTTCAACTCTTTCATATACACCATCTTCATTCTTAAAGTAATAAGATGTACTGTATCCATATGATAAATCCAGATCACCATCTAAATCAAAATCAATAAGTACGCCACCCTTAGCTTTAATTCTAGTATAATCTGAATTTCCATCATTGATATAGGCGCTGAAAAGGCCACTACTCATATCTTGAGGCTCACCTTCTTCATAAAATTCTACACGGTTGCTATTGACCACTATAAAATCAGCTGAACCGCTAAGAATTCCAGATAAAATAAAAAATGTTAAAAGTAAATACTGCTTCATTGCCAGAAATTAATACTAATTAATTTATAATGTAAGTAGATTGCTGTATCAAAGTGTTACCTATTTAAATTAATGAGGTTTTTTAAAAATAATTTCCTTCGGAATTTTGTAGGAAGACAAGTTCTCCTTTAATTTTCTAAAAATTTCATCTTTATTGATTTCCTCATTTGTATATATGTAAAGACCGCTAATTTCACCCCAATATAAATCATTTTTCTTAAATGATTCGATTTTTTCAAATTTAAATAATTTTTTAAGAATGATTATTGCCTCAGATGGATCAATATTTTCTCCACCAGATATAATCAAATTATCAGATCTTCCATTAAGATAAATATAACCATTACTTAACTTTCCTAAATCGCTGGTAGTTATTTTACCTTTAGTATCCTTTCCATTTACATAACATTTCATGACTGTATCTGATTCAATGATTAATTGTTTATCTTGAACAGTTACTGAAACTCCATTAAATGGTTTACCTACAGATTCTTTTTTTTCTGGAAAATCAAATGGCCAAAAACCACATATTGATGAACATGTTTCTGTCATTCCATAGGATATAAATATTTTTAAATTTAGCAACTTACATCTTTCAATTAAGTCTTTATTAATATTACCACCAGAAATAACAATACATCTTAAAAATTGTAATTCTTTTATAGAATTGTGATTGTTAATTAATTTTTCTATCATAGTCGGCACAATTGATATTATTGTTCCATCATATTTTTGATTATTTAGATTAGTATTAATTTTTATAGTAAACCCTAGATGAATAGATCGCATAACAATCCCGATTCCTGATATATGAAACAATGGCAGATTAAGCAAATAAGTGTCATTTTGAGTGATTTTAATTGCCTCTTTCCATTTACATGAACTTTTATAGAAATTATCATACGTTAAGCATACACCTTTAGGTATACCTTGCGTTCCAGAGGTAAATAATATTGACTGTATATCATTTGTTAATGATTTAAATTTTAATCTTTTATTAAAACAATTACCATGGCTTTTAGATAATTCTTCAAAAAATATTATTGGCTTACCGAAATTATCAAATCGACTTTTATCTTTCCAATTACATATAATGTAATCAATCGATATATCTGAAATTGAACTTTGAATTTCATCTTTGGACCAATTATGGTTTAAAATAACTGAAACTAAGCCTATTTTATAGCATGCAAGATAAGCTTCAATGAAATCTAATGAATCTGATAGCAAGATTAATACATTACTTTTATTCTTAACTCCATGATCAATCAAACAGCATGCACGGTCATATACAATATCGTTTACTTCTTTATATGAATATATTTTATTTCCATCTTTTATAAATGATTTTTCAGGATTTCGTTCAGATTGATATAGAAGCCAGTCTTTTTGCATAATACGAATCTAAACTTTATTTTGAGAAATGATGAATGAACTGTTCTTTATAATAGGAGAAATTTCATCACTAAATAATTTTATATTAAAAAGACCACAATATTCTTTACTGTTATAGGCCGCAATTAGATGAAGAATAGATTTCTGAGCGACTTCTGTTTCAAAAGATGATGTCATTATCCATCTAATTTTATCTCTTTGACATAGATTTACTATCTTATCGATATCATCATATCCCCCAGATAAAGTAGGTTTTATAATTAGCACATCAGCAGCAGATTCCTCTATTATTTTCTCAGCAGAAGCATAATCTGTCAAAGATTCATCAATAGCGACTGAAATGCTAGAATTCATTCTAAGTTCATAAAGATCATTTAATCTTTCTGCTGGAATAGGTTGTTCTAGATAATCAATATTATACTGTTCTAATTCACGTGCTATTCGAATCGATTTAGCTAAATCAAGTGAACCATTAAAATCAATACGGAGTTTTACATCTGTTGGATAATTTCTTAATATTTCATCAATTGACTCTCTAATATCGTAAATATTATGGTTATGGATTTTTACTTTCAATATCTTTGTGTCTTTAGGGGCAATTGTACAATTATCATGAAGAATAGAATTAATATTAATATGTTTTCCAGAATCAGAATTGATGTACATTGATATTGACTTGCCATTAATCTGACTCAAAATATCATAAATCGCTGTTTGAATTGCAAACTTTGCTGATGGGGACTGATTAGCATGAATTTGTGATAACATTAAAAGCTCTTCATTTGAAACATCATAATTAATATCTTTTAGAGCAAGACTGAATCCATAAAGAGCATACCCTGCTTGGCTATGACATTCGTTACTAATTGAAGGTATAGGTGCAGCTTCTCCAATACCCGTAGCCTCATCAGCAATGATTTTTATATACCAACCTTTTCTTATATCATGCAATTCTTGTCCGAAATATACTTTTGAAATAAAAGTCTTTTGATACTCATGAATTTTAATTTCTTTTATTACCATATTACAATTAACACAAAGAACATTATAGAATTGAAAAATGACAATTGAGCCGTTCGCTCTAAAATTATGTTAAGGTCTATATGTTCAAATTTAAATATTTTTAGAATCAAATATATAGATGGAATAGCAATTAAAATTGCTGCAATTATTAGCATATAATTGCCCCACTTAAATGCTAACCATAAATAACACAAACAATTGATTATTAATAAAAAAGTAAATTCATAGCAAGCAAATTGGCGACCAAATTTAACTGCGAGCGTTTTTTTATCGGCCAGCTTATCAGAATTAATATCTCTTAGATTATTAACAACCAAAATTGCAGTATTTAGAAAACCTACAGAGCTAGCAGCTACGAAAGTTTCTGCCGTGAAAAAATTTAAATAAGAGTCAATATTAACAATTTGTAAATATAACGTCCCTAAGGTTGCAACAATTCCAAAAAAAATAAATACTGTAATCTCACCGAGTCCATTATATGCAAGCGGATATGGTCCGCCCGTATAAATAATAGCAAAGACAATACTCGACAAACCAATAACTATAATAGGCCAACCACCTATTCTTGCCAGAAAATAGCCTACCAATACACTCAGAATGAATATTATGTACATTGCATTTAATACTGAATTTGCAGAAAGTATACCGCCTTGCACCATTCTTTTGGGACCTTTTCGATTTAGAGTATCTGCTCCTTTTAAATAATCATAAGCATCATTAGCATAATTAGACCCTATTTGAAGTAAAATTGCAGATAATACAATTAAAACTGTAAGACCCCAATTAATAGTAGCGGAGATTTTGTATGATAGAGATATTCCTACAATTATTGGTGCGAGTGTTGCAAAAAGTGTTTTAGGTCGAGCTGCTAATATCCAAGGTCGAATACTATTCACACTTTATGGATATCTTTTAAACTTATTAAAGTTCGGTTTTCTTTTCTCTTTAAAAGCATCACGACCCTCTTTTGCTTCTTCGCTCATATAAAATAGCATTGTTGCATCACCTGCTAATTGTTGTAAACCTGATTGTCCATCACAATCCGCATTTAATGATGCTTTTAACAATCTAATTGCTGTAGGAGATTTTTCTAAAATTTGATTGCACCATGATATGGTCTCTTTTTCTAAATTTTTATATGGCACAACTGCATTCACTAGACCCCAATCAAGTGCTGTATCGGCATCATAAAATTTACAGAGATACCACATTTCTCGAGCACGTTTTTGACCAATAATTCTAGCCATATACGAAGCGCCCCATCCTCCATCAAATGATCCAACAATTGGACCTGTCTGACCAAACTTTGCATTATCTGCTGCAATAGTTAAATCACACATCATATGAAGTACGTGCCCACCTCCAACTGCATAACCAGCTACCATGGCTATAACAGGCTTTGGAAGAGTCCTAATCTGTCTTTGGACTTCGAGAATATTTAACCTAGGAACTCCATCTTGACCAACATAACCAGCGTCACCTCTTACTTTCTGATCTCCTCCGGAACAAAATGCTTTAGAGCCTTCCCCTGTCAAAATAACTACACCACAATCTAAATCATTCTTAATAATATCAAAGGCTTCTTGAAGCTCAAAAACAGTCTGAGGTCTAAATGCATTACGCACCTCTGGCCTATTAATTGTGATTTTGATTATACCTTTAGGAATGCTACTTTTTTCTAAACGTAAATCTTTAAAATCTTTTATATTTACCCAATCCATAATGTTTCTCCTAAATCATAAATTAGTATTTTTCTTAAATATGAAGTATTTTACAATAACAAAATTTAATGTCATAACTAATGTCAAAATTACTGAAATATATTATTTTTTTAATCCTTATAAATAATTTATTTGCTCATGATTGTCTAATATTAAATCCTAATCACTATGGAGACTGCGCCACACCATTGGGGTTTTCTTGGAATGGCAATGGATGCAGTTCTTCAATTAGCGGCTGCGATTACACTAATATCACAACAGGTGAAGATGACTCTTCAGCTTTTTTTCCTTCATATGAACAATGTATTTCATTCTGCTTTCAACATACAGGTGTAGTTGGAGATTTAAATGAGGATTTTGAAATTGATATATTGGATATTGTTATCATTGTAAATGTAATTACAAACAATATAAATCCAAGCAATCACCAAACATGGTCATCAGATATTAATGGTGATTTTGCAATAGATGTTCTTGATGTTGTAACAATTATCAATATAGTTATTAATGGTGGATCAGAAACACGTGATACTTTTGAAATAATATCTGAAGAAATATTTGTTCCATACTGTTCTGGATGTCATTACGAGGGATCGTTTTATGCAGAGCAGTCTGGCTTAGTTATGACGGAAGATGTTCTATATGATGAAATAATTAATAGTATTCCAACTAATAATGCTGCTGCAGAAGATGGTTTAGTATTAATTAGCAATGAAGGAGGGATAGCCGCAACTCAACTAAGCTACTTATGGGAAAAAATTAACATTTGGAATCAAGAGCATTACTTTGGAGATCACCCAAATTATGGAGACTTGATGCCACTAGGAGGTCCATACTTAAATAATGGACAATTAGCTTTTATAGAAAAATGGATTCTAGAAGGTGCACCTGAAAATGGCATAGTAGCAAACCCTAACCTTTTATCTGATAATACAATGTATGAAACACCAGCATTTATTGCTCTACAAGAACCCGAACAAGGTTTGCAGTTTCATTTAGGACCTTTTGAGGTTGAAGCTGGAGGCGATAGGGAATTTTTTTATTATGAACCAAATATTGCAGATGAAGATATATTTATAAAGAGAGTTGAAATTAGTATGAGACCAGGATCTCATCATTTTATATTTTACACATTCAATGACGATACTCCAAGTTTCATTGTGCCAAATGGGCAAGAATTTCGTGACCTATATGATGAGAATGGAAACGTCAATACCGAAACAATTATTTCAATGGGCTACCATAAATTTGTTTCAGGCACACAATGGCCTTGGATGGACTATGAATTTCCTCCTGGAATTGCGTTAAGACTTCCAAGTGATTATGGACTTGATTTAAATGGGCACTATTTTAACTATACTGATGAACCTATTGTCGGAGAAATATACGCTAATATTCACACTGTCGATGAGCAAAGCTTAGATCATGTTTGCGAAATATTAATGTTAAATAATACAGATTTTAATTTGCCAGCAAATCAAATCACAACTATAGAAAGAACATATTCTTTCAATCAAATTAAATCTGCAAATGATTTACCTAACAATATTGAGAATATTTATCTATTTCAATTGTTTTCTCACGCACACCAACTAATGGCAAGATTTGATGTTGAATTCTATGACGAACAAACTGGTGAAACACAACTTATCTATACTGCTTTAGATTATGAGCATCCGCCAATTTTAACTTTAAATGAGCATCTTGAAATTCAAGATGGAGACTATATTAAAATATCAGCAACATACAATAACACAACAAATGAACCAGTTAGCTTTGGTTTATTAAGCACTGATGAAATGATGATTCTATTTGGCTATCTTTATTATGATTAATCATTATTCAATAAGCTCATTTTTCAGCTTTAATATAAAATATTATGTAATAAAGGTAAATATTATTAGATTAACTGCGCTTTAGTATATAATCAATTAATAATTAATAGAGAGAAAATTGAATAAAAAAACAAAAAAAGTTCGAAAGAAACACAAAAAAAGTGTAGATAGGGTTAAGGCTTTAAAACATAAATCTTTAGCACTTGCAAAACCAAAAAAAAGTGCTAGCAAAATTGTTAGTAATCAGTCTGGTGTTGAAAAGCCTGCTACTAAAAAAGCTGCCGCCAAAAAGCCTGCTGCTAAAAAAGCTGCCGCTAAAAAGCCTGCTGCTAAAAAAGCTGCCGCCAAAAAGCCTGCTGCTAAAAAATAATCTAGTTGAAATTTGAAATAATATCTGAATGCAGCAAAACAGGTGCAAGAGCAGGTATGATTCATACAGATCACGGGGCTATTGAAACTCCATTTTTCATGCCAGTTGCAACATACGGTGCCGTTAAAACTCAAACATCCCAAGAAATAAAAGAAATACCAAGCAAAATATTGCTTTCCAACACCTACCACCTTTATTTGAGACCTGGAATGGAAATCATAAAAGAAGCAAAAGGACTTCATAATTTTATGAATTGGGATGGAATTATTTTAACTGATTCTGGAGGTTACCAGATATATAGTTTGGAGGGATTAAGAAAAATAGATAATGATGGTGTTATTTTCAAATCACATTATGATGGGTCAGAACATCAGCTCAGTCCTGAATCAGTGATAGATATACAACGTATCATTGGATCTGATTTTATGATGGTCCTAGATGTTTGTCCTTCGGGAGATGGAGACTTGAATGATTGGAGCGACGCAGTAGATAAAACAACGAAATGGGCTTATAGATCTTATGAACATTTTAATAAAACACGTAACCTTTATGGGCACAATCAATCTATTATCCCAATTATACAAGGTGGCACTAATCCCAATTTAAGATTAAAATCTGCAAATGATTTATTAGATTTAAACCTAGATAATTATGCAATTGGAGGGCTTGCTGTAGGAGAACCCAAAAAAGATATGCTATCAACAGTGAAGCTAATGGGAGAAACTATCCCGAGTCAAAAATCGCGTTATCTGATGGGAGTCGGTACGCCAATTGATTTAGTAGATTGTGTATCTATGGGAATCGATATGTTTGATTGCGTAATACCAACTAGAAATGCAAGAAACTCACAACTATTTACAAATTCAGGAAAAATAAATATTAGAAACTCAAAATATAAAAATGATCATACCCCTATTGACATTGAGAGCTTATCTCCTTTATCTAAAAAGCACTCAAAGGCATACTTACATCATCTATTTAAAGTCAATGAGATACTTGGACTACGCATAGCAACCCAGAATAATTTATTTTTCTATATAAACTTAATGAAAAATATGAGAGAGAAAATTATAGATGGAAGCTTTGAAGATTGGTCAGCCAACTTTATCAATTGCTATAATTAAAAAGCACTTAATACGGTAATTATAAACATAGTAACTAAGTAAGTATCATTATGAATGCTTGGAATAGCTAAATAATAATCATCTTTACTAATAGTAAATGTACCTAGCTGAGTATCAATTATAAATTCATTTTCTGAATCGCTAATTTTACTACCAGTCAATACATTCCAGCTTTTTAAATATATTTTGTATTCATTTTTTTTAATATTTCTTTTATCAATTTGCACTAATCCAAATTCAGAGTCTACCTCGAAAATAGATTCATCTTCAAATGTAACAGTCCCTTTAATTTTTGTTCCATTGTGAAGCTTAAAAGTATGTTCTTCTTTTGAAAAAATTATTGAACTAATAATAAAAATAAATAAAATTGAATATTTCATAATAAATCCTAGAAATAATTTAATAATTGCTTATACTATTTTCTATTATATATTTAATATAATTTTAAATTTATTATAAAAATAATTATGGCTACAAATTATAAGAAATGGATTTGGGGTGGACTAGGATGGGCTATTGGTGGACCTATAGGTGGAATATTAGGTTATGCTTTAGGAGCAATGGGTCAACCAAATAACTATAATGGTCAAACCAAAGGCGGAGATTTTTTATCAGTTATATTAATACTTTTTGCATCTGTAATGAAAGCAGACGGAGTTCAAAAAAAATCTGAACTTGAATATATAAAAAGATTTTTAGTTTCTCAATTTGGTGTAAACCAAACCAAACAATTACTTCAAATATTTAAAAAAATATTAGAGCAAGATTATTCAATAGAAGAGGTTTGTCATCAAGTAAAATCTAAAATGGATAAAGCTTCCCGATTACAGTTAATACATATTTTGTTTGGGTTATCTCAATCTGATGGAGATGTCCATCCAGAAGAAATAAAAGTTATTTATAATATTTCTAATTTACTCGGAATTAGCAACGCAGAATATAGCTCAATTGAATCAATGTTTAAAGAAGATTTAGATTCTGCATATAAAGTTTTAGGCATTGAATCTAAGGCAACAGATTTAGAAATTAAAAAATCCTACAGAAGAATGGCTAATAAATTTCATCCAGATAAAATAGCTCATCTTGGTGAAGAATACAAAAATATAGCTCAAGAAAAATTTAAATCTGTTTCAGATGCTTACCATAAAATTAAAAAAGATAGAAATATCAAATAATGAACAAAAAAACCTCATCAGATATTAAGCTTAAAAAATTTTATGGTTCGTCTAAAAATGAAAAACCAGGTCAATATCCCTTTACTCACGGGATATATCCAAATATGTATTGTGATAAGAATTGGACAATGCGACAGTATGCTGGCTTTTCCTCAGCTGAAGAAAGTAATAAAAGATACCAATTTTTATTAAAAGAGGGAGTTACTGGCTTATCAGTAGCATTTGATTTACCCACACAAACAGGGTATGATTCAGACCATTCATTAGCAGTTGGCGAAGTTGGGAAAGTAGGCGTTCCTATATCGACTATTGATGATATGAAGTTATTATTAAAAGATATACCATTAAACGAAATATCTATTTCAATGACAATAAATTCAACTTCTGCGATTCTTTTAAGTTTTTTAATTGCTATTGCTAAAGAGCAAAATGTTCCTTTAAATCATATTAGGGGCACTATTCAAAATGATATACTAAAAGAATATATAGCAAGAGGCACATTCATTTATCCACCTGATAGTAGTATGAAAATCATTACTGATATATTTGATTTCTGCTCAATAAATATGCCCAAATTTAATACAATATCAATATCAGGTTATCACATGAGAGAAGCTGGATGCAATGCAATACAAGAGTTAGCATTTACATTTTCTAATGCAATTGCTTATGTTGAAGCTGCAATTGAAAGAGGACTCGATCCAAATCAATTTGGATCTCAGTTAAGCTTTTTTTTTAATGGACATAATGATTTTTTTGAAGAGATATCAAAATTTAGAGCTGCGCGAAGATTATGGGCAAAAATTATGAAAGATAGATTTAAAGTAACAAATAATAAAGCATTAATGTGTAGATTTCATGTCCAAACAGCTGGCTCAACTCTAACTGCTCAGCAGCCAGATAATAATATTGTTCGTACGGGATTACAAGCTCTTGCATCTGTGATTGGAGGAGCCCAATCAATTCACACAAATTCTAAGGATGAGGCCTTGTCGCTTCCAGCAGAATCATCTGCGCAAACCGCATTACGTACACAACAGATAATTGCTCATGAATCAGGAGTTTCCAATGTAGTAGATCCTCTATCTGGATCTTTTTTAATTGAAAGTTTAACTGAATCTTTAGAAAAGGAATCTATAAAACTAATTAAAAAAATTGATGTGATGGGCGGAGCGGTCGAAGCCATAAAAATGAATTTTCAAGAGCAAGAGATTGCTCGAACTGCATATGATTACCAAAAATCCTTAGAATCAGGAGAAGAAATTGTTGTTGGTGTTAATAAATTTCAAAACAAAAATGAACAAAGTACTCCTAATTTTAAAATTGATGAAAATGCAATTTCTAGTCAATTAAAAAGGTTAGAACATTTTAAGAAAGATAGAAGCTTAGATAAAGTTAATTCAATTTTGGAAAAATTAAATCAAGCAGCAAAAAATAAGGAAAATCTAATCCCCTTTATTGTTGAAGCTGTTGAGTCAAAAGCAACTTTAGGCGAAATATCTGACACTTTAAGATTAGAATATGGAGAGTACTCTTAGTGTATGTTTTCGAATCTTGCATATTTATCTAATTTAAAAACAAAAAAAATTGCTAAAGGAATTAAATATATTGATTCTACAAACTCAACCAATATTAAAGTCTATGAAATGCTTCTTAAAAATGAAATCAACGTTCTTGATGTTTTAATTGCAGAGCAACAAACAGATGGAAAAGGTCGCCGTGGTGATCAGTGGTTCTCATCTAGAAATAAAAGTTTAACTTTTTCATTTATTATTAATAGCAATCTCTTATTTATAAATAAGTTATCTCTAATATGTGGTATTGCAATTATTGAAGGAATCAAAGAAACATCAAATCTTAAATGCCAGTTAAAATGGCCAAATGATGTCATGTATAAAAATAAAAAAGTAGGCGGAGTATTAATTGAAAAAAAACGGGACCACTATATTATAGGTATAGGTGTAAATGTAAATAATACGGAATTTGATTCATCAATAAAGAATTACGCTACTTCAATTTATACTATTTCAAATGTAGAGACTAAAAGAGAATTACTTTTAGCTAATATTTTTAATAATTTTGAGAGGCTATTAGATATGAATATATCAGAGATAATAAAAAAATGGGAGTCTTTTTGTAATCACATGAATACTTTTGTTAAATTTCATCATTCAAAAAATATTATTGAAGGTAATTTTTCAGGCCTTAATAAAAATGGGAATGCTAAAATAAAAATTAATGAGAATGAAAAGGTTTTTCATTCTGGAATTATAGAATTATGAAACTAATTTGCATTGATATTGGAAATACTGAAATTGATATAGCTAATTTTACAAGCGACAGTGAATTTACTGTGGCAAATTTTAATAGTCATAATAATTCAATTTTTGAATTTATTGAATCAAATTTTAGCACATCAACTAATAAAAAGATAGATAATATCGCCATTAGTTCAGTTGTACCTGAAATTGAGCATAAAATTATCAATAAATTTAAAGAACTAAACATAATGCCATTTTCTGTTTCATATATAAACAGCCAAGTTTTATTTGATGTTAAATTCCCAAATGAAGTTGGTAATGATAGAATTTGTAATATGAAAATGGCTATTGAAGAACAAATGCACCCAGCAATTATCGTAGATTTTGGCTCTGCTACGACTTATGATGTTATTAATAATAAAGGTTGTTTTATTGGAGGTGTAATAGCACCAGGTATTGATGTGTCGGCAGAAAATTTATTTAAACGAGCAGCTCAACTTAATAAGGTTGATTATAAAATTCCTAAATCTGTTATTGGTAGAGATACAGAAACAAATCTTCAATCTGGAATCATGTATGGTGGGATTGATTCTATAAATGGAATGCTAACTAGATTAAAAAATGAAATGAATAATAGAGTAAATCATATTATTTTAACCGGAGGTTTTTCAAAAGTATTATCTCCTTATATTAATCATCAACATACTCTTGATACTGATCTAACTATAAAAGGAATTAAACTAATATGGGAACAAAATCAATAATATGAAAACAATTTTAATTACTGGAGCAACTGATGGTATTGGCAAACAAACAGCAATCAATCTCGCAGAATATAAACATAGAGTTATAATTATAGGAAGAGATAAAAATAAATGTGAACGAGTTTGTGCTGAAATCTCTAAAAAAACAAACAATAATAATATTGAATATATGATCTATGACTTATCATTAATTGCAGATGTGAAAAAACTTGCATCAAACATAAAAAATAAGTTATCAAAAATTGATGTTCTAATAAATAATGTTGGAGCCCTATTTGTTGAAAGACAAGAAACAAAAGAAGGGTTTGAAAAAACGTTTGCTCTAAACCATTTAAGCCCATTTACTTTAACAGTAGAGCTTTTAGATTTTTTAAAAAATAATAATAATTCAAGAATAATTAATGTCTCATCTGCTGCACATTTTAATGTTGTAGACAAATTAGTTAAGGAAAAAACAAATAGAACTATTTTCGAAAAACTTTTTTTTCAAACTGAATTTAATATTAATGACATCCAAGCCAAAAATCATTTTAAAGGTACGCATCAATATAGCTGTTCTAAATTGATGAATATTTTATTTACATATAAACTATCATCTGATTATTTAAATGACACATCGACGACAGCAAATTGTCTTCACCCTGGTTTTGTTGCCTCAAAATTTGGTCATAATAATTCAGGATTTTTTAAAAACTTTATCAAATTCGGACAAAGAGTTCAAGCAATATCTTTAATTGAAGGTGCTAGGGCAAGTACTTTTACTGCCTTATCAGATGATTTAAATAAAGTAAGTGGAAAATATTTTGATGAAGATTGTACACAAATAGAAAGCTCACGACTAAGTCATAATAAATATTTACAAGACCAACTATGGCAACAGTCAATTGATTTGACAAATAAAATTAAAGATAATTAAAATCGCATAATCTTTAACGCAAAGAAAGGTACAATATTAAAAACAATAACTACTATTTTATAGTATTGAAATATTGAATAAATGGATTTTTTAACCTCATTTTTATTATCTGAAATAAATTTTTATTATTTTTAACCTGAAATAATTATAGTAGAGACATTAATAATTGATTACCATTTAAAAAATTCTATTATAATATCAAAATTTATATTCAATTAATAACCGATGTTAGAATTTTATGAGATTTTTTCTTTAGGAGAAATTTTTTCAATTGAAGTTATTGTGAATTTTGCTTCAATTCCACTCATCTCAATGGTAAAATGTTCGTTAATTTTTTTACCCATCATTGCTTGCGCAAATGGAGCCCTATATGTTACAATCATTGGATAAAGATCTAATTCAGATTCAATTGGACCTAATAAATAATATACCTCATCATCATCTTTACCTTCTTCGCGGATTGTAACTTTGTTTCCAAAACTTACTTCATCAGTTTTAATTTCTACGTGCTCAATGAATTTAAATGGACCATGGGATTGTAACAATTGTTTCTTATAAACAACAAATTCCATTTTTTCTTTAGCTGCCTTATATTCATAATTTTCTTTAAGATCTCCATGACTTGCTGCTTCTTGTATCTGCTGTGCTGTCTCTGATCTTAGTTTGTCAATAGACTTCATTTCTTCTTCCAATGCAATATATGTATCTCTCAAAATTAAGGTTGCCATATTATACTCCCAGTATTAATGATTTAATCTAAAAAAGGTTGAGCCTTATTTTTTATAAGCAGTCTTGTTTGTCTATACTCTTTCATTTTCTTTGGCTTAATTGCTAAACTCTCAGATTCAATAATATTTTTTAAAGAATTATAATAATGTAATTTTTTATCATTAAAATCATCTGAATCATGGGCAAGCTTAGACTGCGTTAAAGCAAGCTTATAGTATGCCTGAGCTAGAATTTCAATATCTTTCGAACTTAGTAAATTAATATCAGTAGAATAGCTTAATATAACTTTATTAAATTGTGTTGCTGCCTCATGAAAATCATTATTTTCATAAAAGTATATTCCTCTTTCCATAGTTAAAACACTATTAGATTTACAGGACACAAAAAGCGATATCGAAATCGCAAGTATTATATAAGCTATCTTATCTGATATCATATTCAATATTATGTATATATTTTAAAAGAATCAAAGTGATTTTATTACAGCTCTAATTTGTTCTGCAATATTATCTATTTGCCATGCTTCAATTGTTAAAGCTGGAGCTATTCTAACGGTAGAGTGATGAGTTTCTTTAGCATAAATACCTTTATTTAATAATTCTACTGATACTTTGTGACCATCAAGATGATTTTGATCATGCATTTCAAAAGCTGTCAACAAGCCTTTTCCTCTTACTTCTTTTATTTTATCTGGAAATTCATCCTTTATATCTTCGTAGTGAGAAATAAGCTGCGCGCCTCTAATGCGAGCATTATCAGCTAACTTTTTATCTTCTAAAACTTTAATAGCATATGTGCCCACAACAGATGCAAGAGGATAGCCACCAAATGTTGATCCTTCTGAACCTGGAGTTAAGGTATTAATAACATCTTTTCGACCAGCAACAAAAGATACTGGCAATATTCCGCCTCCAGCTGCCTTACCGCATCCCATTAAATCTGGTTTTACTCCATATAATTGATGAGCAAAATTTGCGCCCGTTCTACCAAAACCTGTTTGCACTTCATCCATCGCAAGCAATATATTATGTTTTTCACATAGAGATTTTACTTTAACCCAATAATCATCATCAGGCACTATAACTCCGGCTTCCCCCTGAATAGGTTCAACAGAATATGCAGCTATAAATTCACCTTTTTCTTCAAATAAATCTTTTAATGCATCGATATCATTAAATGGAACTAATTCAATACCTGGTACAAATGGACCAAAATTATGTCTTGCATCAGGATCATCAGACATCGAAACTGCAGCGACAGATCTTCCATGAAAATTTCCTGTTGCACCTACAACTATACATTTATTCATTGGAATTTTCTTTACTTCGTATCCCCACCTTCTACATAACTTAAATGTTAATTCCCACGATTCAACGCCAGCCACTTTTGGAACTACTTTATCCATTCCTGTTATAGCTGTAGTTGCAAGTAAAAATGCACTCATGTATTTATGTCTTATGGACCTTGGTACTGTAGGTAGCTTTTCATTTTGTAAATGATGAATAACTGCATTAACAATTTCTTCATTTAATTGGCCTTGATTAACTGCTGAATAACAGCATAATCCATCTACTAATTCTTCTTCAATATACGATTTAACTGAATCATCAGATGGTTTTCTACATATCAAAGTTGATGAGTCTTTTACATGTGAGACAACAACATTTTCAAGAGGCTTATAATTCTGTCCTCCTTTTTCATGCTCAATTTTTTCATGCTCAGCTGGAGATAAATCTCCAATTTTTACTCCATTAATAGATAGGTTATCTCCATATCCGTCTATATTAACTTGATTCATAGTTATCCTTTATAATTTTTGTTATTAAAAATGAAATGTCTATACTTTGATTTTTATTAAGTCTTGGATCACAAGCTGTTTCATATTTTGTATGTATGTTAGATTGCTTAATATTATATGATTCACCTATACACTCAGTTACATTTTCATGAGTAAGTTCAAAATGAACTCCAGATGGATTAATATTATTAGATTTTAATATTTTAAAAAAATATTTTAGCTCTTTAATAATATCGCTGAAATTTCGTGTTTTAAATCCTTCATCAGTTAAGTATGTGTTTCCATGCATTGGATCACACATCCATAACACATTAAGTTTACTGCTTATTATTTTTCTAATTAAATCATTAAAATGACTACTGATTTTATCTACACCATATCTTAATACTAATATTATTTTACCTTTTTCATTCATTGGATTTAATTTATTTATAATTTCAATGATATCACTACTATTCGTTTTAGAGCCTATTTTTATTCCAATTGGATTCTGTATTCCTGATAAAAACTCTACATGTGCATAATCAGGCTGGCTAGTTCTATATCCCAACCAAACCATATGAGATGAACAGTCATACCATAAATTATTATCAGAGTTTACTCTAGTTAAAGCTTGTTCATAATCTAATAAAAGAGCTTCATGAGCTGTAAAAAAATCTTTTGAAAAGCTGTGACTATGCATTTTTTGATTATTAATTGATTGAGAAAATTTAATAGCTTTTTTTATATTGAGCATATTTAAATGATCATTTTCTCTTGATGTTAAACTAATATTTTCTCCTAGCTGTTTTATCATATCATAAATATTTTTTTTGGTCAATGATCTAAGCAAATTAAGTGTCGCAGCAGATTGGTTGTAGGCTCTAATAAGTCTCTCGGGATTAGGGGATCTATCTTTGAGGGTAAATTTTTTTGAGTTAACTGCATCTCCCATATAAGATGGTAATGATATATTATTATTAGTTTCCTGCATTGCAGAACGTGGTTTTGCAAACTGACCTGCAATACGAGCAATTTTAATTATTGGTTTTTGAATTCCATAACTTAAAATAACAGACATATGAAATATTATTTCTAATTTTTTTTGAATTGAGTTGTGATTAAAATCTTCAAATGTTTCTGCACAATCACCTGCAATAAGTATAAATGCTGAGTTGTTTGCCACTTGATTAAACTGATTTTTCAAATACTCTATCTCATGAATAGGAACTAATGGGGGATAAGAATTAATAACCTGAATAGTATTTTTCAATTGTTTTGAAGGCCATTTAGGATGCTGACTAATAGGATATTTTTTCCAAGAGTCATTTGTCCAGCTATTTTTTAATCTTAATGCTTTTTTCATTTTTATGGTATTTGATTTAATAAATCATTATAAATTTATGTAAAGTAACAAAAAACAGAAAGGAACAAATTTTATTTTAAAACATTTTATGCATTATATGATAAAATAATGAAAAAAATATTAATAATAATACTTCTAAGCGTCATTCATTCAAATTTGGTACCCTCTAAATTTCATTATATAGATCAAATTGACTCTATAAAAAATTTAGAATTTTTATATAATGAATCATTAAATATGGGAGATACGCTTGAATCAATTAATATTTTACTTAATATTGTGGATAGAGTTGAATTATATGACCATTATAGTGATGAATTTATATCCAATTATTATTACAAAATTGGAAAACTTTATTTATTGATAAATGAGAATGGAAAGTCTGAAGATTTCTTTTTAAAATCAATTGATTCATATAATAAATCCATGTTAAGAAATCAATTATTAATGGAAGCACCGCTATCAGATTTAAAATTAGTTTATAAGAATAAGAATGACACTATTAACCTTAATGTTGTTTCAAATAGGATAAAAAAAATAAAGGATTTAAAAAGTCATTCGTTATTGGATTCAATTAAATATTCAAAACTTTCTATAGAAAGTTTTGATGAAAGTATTGCCAATGAAGAATTAAATATTTTATATGACCATATTAACCTTTCAGAGCAATCATTTAATCAAGGACTATATTCAAAATCAGTACAAAATTTAATATCGAGCCTAAACTTTAATTTTCCTGATGTTGATTATGAATATTATTACAATCTTCCAATGCTAGATAGCATAAATATTGACTACATATACGCTGCTTTTGAAAACTCGTCAAGAGATGACACATTAAATTCTCATTCATATGATTTTTTCAATTCGATAATAAATATAAAATTAAAAGATTATAATAAAGCATTATTATTAGCTAAAAATTATACTTTAAATAGCCCAAGCGATGTAAAAGGATATAATTTGTTGGCTGATATCTATTTTAAAAAAGAGGATTGGGAAGAGTCCCTTTTCTATTATTTTAGAACTCTTTTAAACGATGAAAATAATTTAGCATTACGATTTAAAATGTCTAATTGTATGCAATATATGGGCAGATATGAAGAAGCTATATCTAATCTAAATTACATTCTAAAAAAAGATAATTATTTTTATGAAGCCTATTTAGAGCTAGGCAAAATGTATTTAATAAAAAAAGATTTAAAAAAATCTCAAAAAATATTAACTGACTTTTTACTATTTAAACCAAATAGTAAAGATGGTTATTATTATCTTGGGCAATCCTACTTTAATCTAGATAAATATAATTTTGCAATGGATGCTTTTAACAAGACCATAAGTATAGATCAATCTTATGCTAATGCACATTATTATCTAGGCCTTATTAATGAAAGTATATTGAAATATGATAAAGCGGAATATCATTATGATAAAGCGAAAATTTATGGAACATCATTTTATGAAATGAATTTTAACTATGGAAATTTACTATACATTACAGAAAAATATAAAAAAGCTATCAAGCCTTTAGAAGACTACATAGACTATTATGAATATGACAACACAGAAGTAATGTCAGAAAATTATAAAGAGGCTATTTTAAAAATAGGTGATATTTTCTTTAATCAAAAAAGATATTCTGAATCCATAACATCATATAATAAATTATTAAAAAATTATCCAGAAGATTGGTTTTTTAACGTAAGATTAGCGAAATCCTTATATTTATTAAAAAGTAATGCTGATGCAATTAAAGCGTATAAAAATATTTTGAGTTTATATCCAGATGATATAGATAGTATGATAGATTTAGGAGACATCTTTTTTGATGAAGGTGATTATGACAATGCAGTAAATTATTATAACATGGCAATTAATTGCGATGGTAAAAATAAAAATGCAATATATAAATCTGCGCTTTGCTACGCATATACAGATAATTTTTTTCAAGCATTAATTGCTTTTAAGCGTGCCAATATAATTGAGCCGGATAACTTTTTAATCATGTATCAAATTGGAGTTACATTCATGGAGCTAGAAATATACGATAAAGCAATACTATATTTTAAAGATAATGACAAAGATTCTGATTCTCAATTCATGATGGGTATATGCTATTATAATTTAGGAGATTATTCTAAAGCACTAGATTATTTTCTCTTATATCTAAATAATGAAAAAAATAATTCTCAACTTTATTATTATGTAGGCCTATGTTATTATTATATAAATGACTATAAAAATTCTGCAAAAAATTTGAAGATTTCATTAAAAACAGATGAAAATAATATTGATGCTCTCAGTAAATTAGGTGATGTTTATATTAAATTAGGGAAAAAAAGAGAGGCTCAAAAAATATCAAATAAATTATATTATTTAGATAAAGAAGAATATAATAGACTAAACGAAGAAATTAAATCTGAGTTGTAAAAAAATATTCAAAAATATAATGAGTTGTAATAAATTTTAGGCTAATTATGAAAATTTTAATACCAGCAAGTGAAGGAAAGGCAAAAGTATCGAGTTCTTCAGAGATAAAATTTGAAGATACTAATTTTGTTTATAAAAATCAAGTTCGTCAAGTTGTTAATCTTTTAGAGCTAATCGATGAAGAAGACTTACGCTCAATATATGGAACAACCGATGAGAAGTCTATTTTATTTCACAGATTAAATCAATCGGTGTTCAAAGGCAAATGTGTTTCTGCAATTGAACGTTATACTGGAGTTGTGTATTCAAATATTGGATGGAAAGAAATGTCTGAAACTGCACAAACATATATGCAAAAACATATATTAATTTTTAGCGGACTATTTGGAATGGTGCAACCTTTAACTCCGATACCAAATTATAAATTAAAAATGAATGTCCTTTCTCTACAACACCATTGGAGGCCTGTACTCACAGAGTCATTGAATGATGAGGAATCTATAATTGATTTATTACCTCAAGTTCATAGAAAGGCATATGAGCCAAATCAAAATACGCTAAGAGTTGACTTTCTTGTTATTAATAAGGGTAAGAGAGTAGCTGCTGGACATTTTGGTAAAGCCGTTAAAGGTCAATTTATAAAATATTTAGCTGAAAATAATGTTAAATCAATTGATGAATTTGAAGGCTTTAAATATGATGGTTTCGAATGGGATGGAACTCAATTTATTAAAGAAAAAGAATAACGCTGAACATAAATTCTTTTTTTGAATAATAAAATCCCATACCAATTGTTTGGAAATCAAGACTTACAAAATTGTTTATTTTTACATGGAAATGGATTTCCACCCTTAGCCTATAAATCTTTCTTAAATAATTTATCTAAAAAGATGAGTGTTTATGCAATGACACAAAGACCTTTTTGGAAAACTGATATAAATCCCAATTCAATTAAAAATTGGGATATATTCAAAAACGATATACTGGACTTTATTGATCAGAATAATTTACAAAATTCAATTGGTGTAGGCCACTCTATGGGTGGAGTACTTATTTTATTAATTGAAATTACTAAACCAGGAACTTTTAAAAAGATTTTTTTGTTAGATCCTGTCATAACTTCAATTTTTAAAAGCTTACTATATAAACTTTTATTTCAAGTCAGCATAATTGATTTTATACACCCAATGATAGCTGCAACAAATAGAAAGAAAATGATATTTCAGACTAAAGAGATGATGTATCAAAGCTATAGAAAGAAAGAAATTTTCTCAAAAATAAATGATAGCAGCTTAATGAATTACATAGAGTCTATTATATATGAAGATAAAAAACATGTGAAAATAAAAATTTCTCAAAAATGGGAAAACACGATTTACAGATCTGGATCAATGCATGATATAAAAATCTGGAATAATCTTAACAAAATAAATTGCCCTTCATTTGTTATTCTTCCAAAAGAAAAACAATTTGGTCATTTTAATTACGGTTCAAACTTAAGATTAAAAAATCTACGGTTTCAAAATTTCTTTATTAACAATGTCTCTCATTTATTCCCTATTGAAAGACCGAACAAGGCAGCGGAAATAATTTTATCGAATCTATAAATTTAAATGTTATGCATTAATGTGATTTTTTTATAAATTTATCTGATGTCTAACCGATATAAAAAATAAATTTTAAAGCTCCGCTAATTGGAGCTTTTTTTTTATATAAAATAATAGGGAGTTTCAGTTTGAATACAGAACATTTCTTATTTTCAAAAGAAATAGAAGTTTTATCATTTTTATTTATACCGGTAATAAGTGTCACATAGCTCTAAAATATTACTTGAAAATGGTATTTTATTAAAAGGCAAGTCTTTGGGCTACATAGGAACTACTGGTGGCGAACTATGCTTCAATACAGGTATGACTGGATACCAAGAAATTCTTACAGATCCTTCATATAGTGGTCAAATAATAAATATGACATATCCTCATATAGGTAACTACGGTATTAATAATGAAGATACCGAAAGTGCTAAAATTCAATGTTCTGGGCTTATAGTAAAGCAAGCCTCTAATTTCCCATCTAATTATCGATCAGTATTAACAATTAATGACTATTTAAAACAAAATAAAATAGTTGGAATACAAGATGTCGATACTAGAATGATTACTCGTATAATTAGAGATGAAGGAGCGATGAATGCAATTATTTCCTCTGAAAAGATATCTGAAGATGAAATGCGTCATCGATTAAAATCATTGCCTAGTATGATAGGTTTAGATCTTGCTGAAATCGTTTCTTGTAAAAAATCTTATTTATTTAAATCTTTAAAAAAATATAATTATAAAATTGCTGCTATTGATTTTGGTATAAAGACTAATATTTTAAGAATTTTAGATAGTCATGGCTGTCAAATAAGAGTTTTTCCTGCAAAAACAGATAAAGAGACAATATTAGATTACAATCCAGATGGTATATTTTTATCAAATGGACCAGGAGATCCTGCGGCATGTAAATATGCTATACAAACAGTTAAATCACTATTGGGTTTTAAGCCAATATTTGGAATTTGTTTAGGTCATCAAATTTTAGCTCTTGCTCTAGGTGCAAAAACTTTTAAACTTAAATTTGGACATAGAGGTTGCAATCACCCTGTTAAAAATCTAGAAAAAAATACAATTGAAATCACAAGTCAAAATCATGGATTTGCAGTATTAAATAATAACTTGCGTGGTGAAATAAAAATTACACATAAAAGCCTTAATGATGATACAATTGAAGGTATTTCCTGTGAAAAATATAATGCTTTTTCTGTCCAATATCATCCAGAATCAAGTCCAGGACCTCATGACTCTCAATATCTTTTTAATGATTTTATAGATTTAATAGAAAGGTCAAAAAAGATTGCCTAAAAGAAATGATATTCAATCTATTCTTATAATTGGAGCTGGTCCAATTATAATTGGACAAGCTTGTGAGTTTGATTATTCTGGGACCCAAGCATGTACAGCTCTAAAAGAAGAAGGCTATAGAATAATACTTGTTAATTCCAATCCAGCAACTATTATGACTGATAAAAATTTAGCAGATGCAACATATCTTGAACCTATCAATATAAAATCGCTGACTTCAATCATAGAAAAGGAAAACCCAGATGCTATTTTACCAACTGTGGGAGGGCAAACGGGGCTAGATATTGCCATAGAATTATATAAAGAAGGAGTTTTAGAAAAATATAATGTTGAATTAATAGGTGCTAATGTTGATGCAATTGAAAGTGCAGAAAATAGAGAAATCTTTAAAAAGAAAATGGATTCTATAGGAATTCCTACTGCACAAGGAAGATTTATAAATACATATAATGAGGCATTAACTGTAATTGATGAAATTGGTTTTCCAGTAATCATAAGACCATCTTTTACAATGGGAGGAACGGGAGGATCTATAGCATATAATGCAGAAGATTTTAAAGAATTAGTCCAAAAAGGTCTTCGCTCAAGTCCAATCAAGGAAGTATTAATCGAGCAGTCTTTGATTGGATGGAAAGAATTTGAAATGGAAGTAGTTAGGGACAGCTGTGATAATTCTGTAATAGTTTGTTCTATTGAAAATATAGATCCAATGGGAGTGCATACAGGTGATTCTATTACTGTTGCTCCTATTCAAACACTATCAGATAAAGAATATCAAATGATGAGAAATTACTCTATTAAATGTTTAATAGAGATAGGTGTTGATACTGGAGGATCAAATGTTCAATTTGCAATTAATCCAGATAATGGAAAAATGATTATTATTGAAATGAATCCAAGGGTTAGCAGATCATCAGCCTTAGCATCAAAAGCCACAGGTTTTCCAATAGCTAAAGTTGCTGCTAAATTAGCTGTGGGATATAGGTTAGATGAGATTAAAAATGAGATAACTGGAGAAACAATGGTGGCATTTGAGCCATCTATTGATTATGTAGTTACTAAAATCCCTAGATTTGATTTTGAAAAATTTCCATCTTCTAGTGGAGTTTTAGGGGTCCAAATGCAATCTGTAGGTGAGGTAATGTCTATTGGAAGAACATTTAGAGAGTCCATCCAAAAAGCATTTCGATCTTTAGAGGTTGGCTTAACTGGATTACATCCTAAAAAGACTGATTATAGAGATTTAGATATATCAAAAATAAGATTTGCAACTGCATTTCGTTTATTAAAAATAAAACAAGCATTTGATATAGGAGCAAGCGTTGATGAAATATATGAACAAACTAAGATTGACCCTTGGTTTCTAAATAATATCAAAATTATATCTAGTTTATATGAAAAATTTGATATTAATGATTTAGAACGTTTGAAGTTATTAAAAAGAGAGGGGTTTTCAGATGAGCAAATAAGTTTACTAACTGAAAAAAAAGAAAATGATGTAAGAACAATAAGAAAAGTAAATAATATTATATCAACATTTAAAACAGTAGATACTTGTGCAGCAGAATTTATTGCTCAAACTCCATACTGTTATTCAACATATGAAACTGAAAATGAAATCGAACCACTTAAGGGTAAAAAAATAATAATTCTTGGAGGTGGCCCAAATAGAATCGGTCAAGGTATAGAGTTTGACTATTGTTGCGTTCAAGCTGTTTTAGGATTGAAAGAATCTGGATTCAAAACTATTATGGTGAATTGTAATCCAGAAACAGTATCCACTGATTTTGATATATCAGATAGATTATATTTTGAACCTCTAACATTTGAGAATGTTATGGATATCATAGAGCTTGAAAAACCTTATGGGGTTTTAGTTCAATTTGGAGGGCAAACACCCTTAAATATTGCTCAAAGATTAAAAAAAGAAGGGGTTAAAATTTTAGGTACTGATCCAGACCAAATTGATTTAGCTGAAAATAGAAAGAAATTTGGTGAAATTCTTGAAGATTTAAATATATCTGCTCCAAAGTTTGGAACAGCCTACTCAATCGATGAATCTTTGAAAATTGCTAATAATATAGGCTATCCAGTTTTAGTTAGACCATCCTATGTTTTAGGTGGGAGAGGTATGCAAATTGTTTATGATGACGAATCATTATCACGATTTGTAAAACAAGCAGCTGAAGTTTCTGGAGATCATCCGATACTTATAGATAAATTTTTAGAGGACGCTTTTGAATTTGATGTAGATGCTTTATGTGATGGCAATGAAATATTAATAGGTGGAATAATGCAGCATATTGAAGAAGCTGGAGTCCATTCTGGAGACTCATCTTGTGTAATTCCAGCCTATAGTCTTAATGACAAGCTTAGAGATAAAATAAAATCTTACACTAAAGATCTAGCTATTAGACTAAATATAATAGGGTTAATTAATATCCAATTTGCAATTAAAAATAGTACAGTATACGCATTAGAAGTTAATCCAAGATCAAGTAGAACAGTTCCATTTGTAAGCAAGGTGACAGATATGCCATTAGCGAGATATGCAGCACAGATATCTGCAGGAGTAAAAATTAAAAATCTAAAAATAAAAAATATAGATAAAAATTTAATTGCTGTCAAAAAACCTGTTTTCCCTTTTAATAAATTTCCAAAACAAAATATATTTTTATCTCCTGAAATGAAATCTACAGGTGAAGCTATTGGATTTGATAATAAGCTAGGATCTGCATTTGCAAAAGCAGAATTTAGCGCCGGATCAGAGTTACCAACGTATGGCTGTGTATTCATATCTGTTAATGATAATGATAAAATGAAAGCTATATCTATTGCGCGTGACTTTGAAGATTTAGGATTTAGTTTAATTGCTACAAATGGTACTTATAATCTTCTAAATAAAAATGGGGTTTTTACAAAAAAAATATTTAAGGTTGGTGAAGGAAGACCAAATATTGTTGATGCAATTAAAAATAATGAGATAAACATTATTATAAATACTCCATTTGGCGGTACTGCAAGAGAGGATGAGTATCAAATAGGCAAATCTGCAATTAGATATAAAATTCCAGTTTTTACTACAATTCCAGGAGCTAAAGCTGCAGTCAGAGCTATTCAAACAATTAAAAATGGCTCATTTAAATATCGTAGTTTACAAGAAATATTTAATTAATGATTATTGGTTTACATATCACAAAGAATGAAGAAAAATTCAAATACCTTAAATCATTGATTAATAAAAAAACTTTAAAAAATATTGATATACTACATATTAAAAATAATCAAGATTTAAAACATAACATTAAAAGATTAAATGTTTTAGTAACCTATCAAATTAAGCCAGAAATATTCAAATTTAGATCTAAAGCTTTAAAGTGGATTCATATTGGGGCATCAGGAGTTGAACAAAATCTTTTTGAAGATTTATTAAATAGTAAAGTGATGATAACGAACGCAAAAGGTATAAATTCAAGACAAGTTTCTGAATTTGTTATATCTCAAATCATGTTTTTTGCTAAGAATATTGATAAATGTATGCAATTTAAAAAAAATAAAATTTGGAATCAGTGGGAACTTGCTAAAAAAACCAAACAATTATCCGGATCTACGCTAGGCATTATTGGATATGGAATGATTGGAAAAGAACTGGCTAAAAAAGCTAAGTCATTTGATATGAATGTAATAGCCACTAAAAGAGTTCAAAAAAAAAGAGAAATGAAAAGATATGTAGACTCTCTAATCCCTATAAATTTTATAGATGAAATTTTTAAACAAAGCGATTATCTCTCAATATGTTGTCCATTAACTCCTGCAACAAAAGATCTTGTAAATAAACGTTCAATAAATTTAATGAAAAAAGATAGTATTCTAATTAATACTTCTAGAGGTGGAATTGTAAATGAAAGAGATTTAATTTATGCTTTAAAAAATAAATATATCAGGGCCGCAGCCCTCGATGTTTTTTCTTCAGAGCCATTAGTTAGTGAAAGCGAACTATTTAACTTAGACAATGTTTTTCTATCTCCACATATTTCTGGAAATTTTACTGAATACCAGGAGAATATGATTAAGCAATTTAATGAAATATTAATTAAATTTATAAATGGTAAAACCATTAAAAATAGAATTTGTAAAAAACGGTTGTATTAACGATGTCTAATCTCTTTCCACCAATAAATCCATATAATGCATTTAAATTAAAAGTTTCTGACTTACATACAATCTTTGTTGAGGAGTCTGGTAATCCAAATGGTAAACCTATTATTTTTCTGCATGGAGGTCCAGGCGGTGGTAGCGAACCTATTTATAGACAATACTTTAATCCAGACAAATGGAGAATAATAATTTTTGATCAAAGGGGTTGTGGAAAAAGTTTGCCTCACGCAGAGTTAAAAGAAAATACAACATGGGATCTTGTAAATGATATTGAAAAAATTAGAATAAAATTGAAAATAAAAACCTGGTCTATATTTGGTGGAAGCTGGGGATCTACTTTAGCTTTATCCTATGCAATAAAAAATCAAAATAAATGTGACAATCTTATTTTAAGAGGAATATTTATGTTGCGTAAAAAGGAGCTTGAGTGGTTTTATCAAAATGGATGTAGCTTTATTTATCCAGATGCTTGGGAAAAATACTTAGATCCAATACCTGAAAAAGAAAGATCTACAATGATAAAATCATACTATAAAAGATTAACATCAAATGATAAAAAAGAAAGAATTGAGGCGGCTAAGGCTTGGTCAATTTGGGAGGCATCAACAAGTAAATTGATACAATCTAAAAAAGCTTTGCATGCATTTGATGATGACAGTGTAGCAGAGGCATTTGCAAGAATTGAATGTCATTACTTTATTAATAAAGGTTTTTTTAAAAATGATAGTTGGATTCTAGATAATTCTTATAAAATAGAAAACATTCCAACTTATATTGTTCAAGGTAGATACGATGTAGTGTGCCCTATGACTTCAGCATGGGACTTACATAAAGCTCTACCAAATGCAAAATTTGAAATAATTCAAGATGCTGGACATTCTATGTTAGAGCTTGGAATTCAAAAAAAATTAATAGAGATTACTAATTCTATTTAGTACTACTAATTACTTATCGCACTTACTATAGCCACACTGTATACATACATCGCATCCATTCTCAATTTTGAGAGTCTGATTTGAGCATGCTGGACAAATTTTAAAATTATTATTCATATTGTAATCGCCCATTTTTAAATCAGATGAATCTTCATTAATAAGCCCATCATTACTTACCAAGGAGTTCAGTGGTTTTTCTAAAATTCCAACATCGTAAAAGAATCTTTCAATAACTTCAGCTATCTCTGCATACAATGATTGATAAAAATTACCTTCCTTAAAACGTCCTCCCTCCGGGTCTAAAATACCCTGTAGTTCTTCTAAAATAAACATTACATCAGCATCACGTCTAAATACAGCAGATATTAATCTTGTTAACATTACATACTCATGAGATCTGGATAAATCTTTGGAATTTATGAAAATTTCAACGGGTCTTTTTCTACCCTCATCTTCCATATAACTTAAAGTGATAAATACTGATTTATTAACAAATGCACTTTTTAGTTTATACACTTTAGCATCTACAACATCAGGTCGAGTCATAATTTCTTCAGTAGGCTTTGAAACTGAAATTTTATTATCGTTTACCTCTGAAGATATTTCATCCTTTATCTTTTTTATTTCAAAATCTTTTTTATTTAACTCAATCATATTGTGACGCCTTCTGTTTTAGTTTTTTCCACATCTTTCTTTACCATATTATTATTTGACAAATAATGATATACAGTAGTTAATGATCCATCGGGTAATTTTATTATTTCATCACCTGAAACTTCTTTGTTTTCACCATCTTTTTCTGCAATTGAATATTTATTGTCTTTTTGTTCTTGAAATGGCGTGGACTCTGTTTCTCCCGTACTGAGGATAGGAAATCTACTACCATCACGATAAATTGTAACACCCTTTAATTTTTCTTTCCATGCTTGAAAATATATATCTGAAATCAACTCAGGTTGCACATCTTCTGGCAAATTAATAGTTGATGATATACTATGATCTATATACTTTTGTATTGCTCCTTGCATCACAACTCTATTTTGTGAATCAATTTTATGAGCAGTTCTTGTTAAAAATGAGGGAAGCATTGATTCAACTTCATTAATATCATTTGCTTTAGATATTTTTTCATTTAACTCATTTTTATCAATGTAGGCTTGGATTGTAGAATGAAATACTTTAAATATTTTATTTCCAAATGACTCAGATCTTCTATTATAAAAAGTTGCAAAAATAGGTTCAACTCCGCCAGAAACACCTATATAGTTTTTTTCTTTAGTTTTATAAGATAATACTATGTTTGAAATAGTTCCTGTTGGTGCAATTGACATAATTGCAATATTTCTTAATCCATGTTCTTGAATAGCTAATTTTGTGTTCTCACTTAATGATTCCTGTATAAATGGACACTCCATATACTTATCTAAATCAAATATTGGAGACATCCCTTTTTCTTTTGCCAATAAAGCTGAGGCTTGAAATGATGCATTTGTGATGAACTCCATAATTTTTGTCATTAATTCAACACCTTCCTTGCTATCATAGCCAATGCCAAGCTGATTTAGCATGTCAGCAACCCCCATTACCCCTAGACCTAATCGCCTTGTTTCTGATGCAGCTTTTTTTTGTTTATCAAGAGCGTTTAGCGATTCATTCCATGTAACAACATTATCAAGAAATCGTGTTAATATTGATGAAGATTCCGCAAGTTTATCCCAATCTATAAATGCATTCTCTTCATAAGGATTATTTACAAAACGAGAAAGATTAATTGACCCTAAATTGCATGCCCCACCATCTTCCAACGGAACCTCGCCGCAAGGATTAGTGCAAATTACAGGCCTATCAACGTAATTTGAAGGCGAATATTTTGACATTGTTGACCAAAAAATCAGTCCCGGTTCTGCAGTTTTATAATTTCCCTCTATAAATTGATCCCAAATATTTCTAGCTTTAACTAGCTCCCTTACTTCATTCGTGCAATCACTATCAAAATAAAGTAAAAAATCTCCTGATTGCTTTACTGCTAATTGACCTTCTTTTGATTTGACAATAAAATCTCCATATACATCTCTATTATGACAATCATTAAAGTCATTTTTATCAACTTTTTGATCGTGATTTTTGTTCAACCAAGCGTTCATTTTGGCGAATGTTGGGAATGTTTTTATTAATTCATAATCTGCAAGATTTTTTGAAGGGATACCATCTGAATAGTGTATAGACTCCTCATCTTGTTTTGCTGACTTTTCAAGTTTTGTATTTAATTTTTTATATATAAGATATTCTTCTCTACCAAATTTTCGCTCTTCATCCACTGCACTCATGAATTCATCACTAACTTTTATTGATATATTAGCAAATCGTACTTGAGTGTTTTCCATTACTTGCTTTTTAATTACTTTTAATTCCTCATCACTAAACTTTCCAGACCAACTACACTGATCTACAATCTGTTTTGTTACCCAATTAGGAATTTTTTTCACTTCAATAAAATGTTTAATGTCAGGATGCTTAACATCAATAGTTAACATTAAGGCTCCCCTTCTTCCACTTTGACCTATAAGGCCTGTAGTTAATGAGTAAAGCTCCATAAATGATACTGCTCCAGTTGAGCTATCAGCCGCATTATGAACAACTGAGTCTTTAGGTCTCAAACTAGATATATCTACACCAATACCACCTCCGTATGAATAGGTTCTTGCACATTCAAAGGCAGCTTTATAAATTGAATCAATATCGTCTGAATCAATTTTTGTAACAAAACAATTTGCTAAAGTTTTAATTCTATATATGTCACCTGCACCAGCAATAACTCTTCCACCAGCAACAAAATTTCCATTAAAAAGTTCATTGTAAAATTTTTCAGACCAGAGATGTTGCTTGGTTTTTGTAGATTCAACTGCTGATAAAAACGCTGATAGCCGTTTAAATACATCTTCTGGTTTATCTTCAATTAGATTATTTTCTAAATCTTTTAAAAAATATTTTTCTTTGTAAATGTTTTGAGCTAGCTCATTGTCTCCTAAATAATTTTTATCAACCGGCAATGTGTTTCTTGCTTGCTTTTCAGATAAGTGTAAGTAGATATCCCTGTAAGTATTTACTTTAGACTTTCCAAGCACCTTTGCGGTTTTACCGGTATAGTTAAACATTGATAAAAAATCAGACATATTTTTCTCCTTACAAAGCGAAGTAATCTACACTTTGAAAATAATTTCGATTATGTATTAACGATAGAAAATCTATCGGCTATATAAATTTAAATCCAAACAGGATTTGGATTTTCAGTTTTTAAGAAGAATTTCTCGTCGAAAAGAAAACCTTAAAAGACACAAGATATGCTAAACCTGCTTAAAAATATACTTTATGTTGTATTAACATGTCAACCGGTTTTTATTAAAAAAAATTGTTTGAGAAGAGAAAAAAAATGAAATAAAAATTAATTTATATTAAATTATAATGTACTACTATATCTTACTAAAGGACAATAAATGAAAACTGCAAAATTAACAATAGAAAATCAAGAACTAGACCTAGATATTATTGAGGGAACTCAAAATGAAAAGGCAATTGACATCACAAAACTAAGATCTACAACTGGTTTTATAACTATGGATCCTGGCTATGCAAATACAGGATCTTGTATAAGTAACATTACATATATTGATGGTGAAAAGGGTATATTAAATTATCGAGGATACCCAATTGACTGGCTATGTGAAAACTCAAATTTTATCGATGTTTCTCACCTACTTATTTATGGACAAGATGAGAGCAAAGATAGAATAGAAAAATTTAGATTATCAATTAGGAAGCATGCCACTATACCAGAAGATATGAAAAGATTTTTTGATGGTTTTCCTTCAAATGCACATCCAATGGCAATTTTATCGTCAATGGTAACCGCTCTTTCGGCATTCCATCCAAGCAGTGATAGCCATGATATAGAAAAAATTGATGAAAATATTGTACGATTAATGGCAAAAGTAAAGACAATTGCTGCATACTCATATCGCAAATCACATGGATTGCCATTTATTTACCCAAATCCAGAATTATCATATGTAGATAATTTTTTACATATGATGTTTGATGACTCACAAGAAGAGTATCATCAAAATTCAATTATGTCAGATGCATTAAATTTACTTTTAATACTCCATGCAGATCATGAACAAAATTGTTCTACCTCAACAGTAAGAATGGCTGGAAGTAGTCATGCGGATTTATTTGCAACTATTTCTGCAGGAATATCTGCACTATGGGGGCCAAGACATGGTGGAGCTAACCAAGCTGTCATTGAAATGTTAGAAAAAATAAATCGAGATGGTGGTGATTATAAAAAATATGTAGATATGGCAAAAGATAAGACTAGCGATTTTAGACTTATGGGTTTTGGTCATAGAGTTTATAAAAATTATGATCCTAGGGCAAAAGTATTAAAAAAAGCAGCAACATCTGTACTAGATCAATTAAAAATTGATGACCCTCTTCTTGATATAGCTAGAGAACTTGAAGAAATTGCATTAAATGATGAATACTTTGTTAAAAGAAAATTATACCCAAATGTTGATTTTTATTCAGGTATCATTTATAGAGCAATGGGGATTCCAACAAACATGTTTACCGTTATGTTTGCACTTGGAAGATTGCCTGGCTGGCTAGCACATTGGAGAGAAATGATTTTGGACCCAAAGTCTAAAATAAATAGACCTAGACAAATATATACTGGCACAGTTAAATAATGAAACAGTATCATGATTTAGTTAAAACTGTATTAAAAGAAGGAATTGAAAAAGAAAATAGAACCGGAACTAACACACTAATGTATTTTGGTTATCACTATAAAGTGAATCTAGATGAAGGATTTCCTCTTCTAACTACAAAAAAAGTTTTTTTCAATTCAGTTTTACATGAGCTCTTGTGGTACTTAAAGGGAGAAACCCATATAAGGAATTTACGAAAGCATACAAAAATATGGGATGCATGGACTTCTGAAGAAAAAAACTGGGAAATTGGAAAAATGTATGGCTATCAATGGGTTAAATGGGAGAAGTATAAACAGAATGAAGATGGTAAAATATCAAAAACATACATCAACCAGATAAAAGATGTAATAGACCTGATTAAAAAAAATCCAAATTCCAGAAGAATGGTAGTCTCAGCATGGAACCCCTCGGTGCTCGATGAAATAGCGCTTCCAAGTTGCCATGCTTTTTTTATTTTTAATGTATCCGATGGAAAACTTAATTGTCATCTTACCCAAAGAAGTGGAGATATAGCTCTAGGAATACCTTTCAACTTAGCATGTTATGCACTTCTCACTCAAATGATTGCGCAAGAAACAAATCTTCAACTCGGCCAATTTTCCCACTATATTAATGATGCTCATATATATGTTAATCATATAGAAGGCTTAAAAGAACAGCTTAAAAGACATCCTAAACCGTTGTCCAAATTAATTATTAAAAATAAGCCTTTTTGGGAATTAGAATTTGAAGATTTTACATTAGAAAATTATAATCATCATCCTATTATTAAGTTTCCAGTTGCAGTGTAACATAATATGAATATTGAAATGATATGGGCACAAGATCTAATTGGAGGTATCGGTAAAAATGGGAAATTACCTTGGAATATTTCAGAAGACTTACAAAATTTCAAAAAAATAACATCAGGTTTCCCCATAATAATGGGTAGAAAAACTTGGGAATCTCTACCTTTCAAACCACTTCCAAAGCGACGTAATATTGTTATATCTTCAAAAGAAATTAAAAATACTGAAGTATACCATTCTATTGAGGAGTGCACTGAGAAATTAAAAATGGATTCTATTGATAAAGTATTTATTATTGGTGGTAGGAGTATCTATAAATCTTTTTACAATCATGCAACAGTGCTTCATTCAACAATTATTAATAAAGAAGTTGATGGAATAGATACTTTTTTCCCCATTTCATTAAATAATATTAAAAAAGAGTTTTATGAGGCAAATAGAATAAAGCTCTCTAAGTTAGCAACTTATATAAGCTGGAATAAAATTAATTAAGTTACTTAAAAATAAAGTCCCTTTTCTAAAACAATAGAAAAGGGACTTTACAATGTATCTAGATTTACTGGTAACTAAGAACCTCCTCCAAGGTTAGCAGCCTATCTCAATACTTTCATATGTGAAAGAATCTAATAAATATTTATTATAATTTGAACATAAAAATAATAGGACTCAATACTATGTGACAATAATCACATCCATTAGTTAAGCATTTGCATTACATCGGATTCATTAATAGTTTTTATGCTTAATTCTTTTGCCTTATTAATTTTATTTTTACCGGGACTATCTCCACAAATCAAATAATCAGTTTTGGATGAAATGCTTGATACAACCTTAGCCCCTAATAATTCTAATTTTGATTTCATATCATTTCTTGAAACATTTAATGTGCCAGTTATGACAAAAGTTATATTTTCTAGTTCTTTTGTCGAATACTTTAATTCCTCAAATACCAATCCAGCTTCTAAACACTTATTGATAATATTTATATTAATTGGATTATTAAAGAATTCAATAATTGCTTCTGCAGATATATCTCCTATTTCTTGGATTTGAATCAACTCTTTTAAATCTAAGTAAAATAGACTTTCTATTTTTTTATATCTGTGACTTAATATTTTTGATGTATTCTCTCCAATATTTCGAATACCTAATCCATGAATAAATCTCCATAGATGAGTTATCTTTGAATTTGTTATTGATTTAATAAGATTTTCAATTGATTTTTCACCCATACGTTCCATTTTAGCCAATTGAGCTTTTTCTAAATAAAATATATCAGATATATTTTTTATCAATTTATTGTTTATAAGTTGCACAACCATTTTTTCACCAAACCCATCAATATCCATACAATTTTTTGAAACAAAATGTATTGCTCTTGCAATTTGCTGGTCTGGACATTCATGAATATTTTCACATCTTAAAACTGCTTCACCTACATTTTTGTTAAGCTTTGATTTGCAAGAAGGACATTTTGTAGGTAACACATAGCATGAAGATCTACCAGACCTATCAGTGTTAACAACCTTAACAACTTCAGGAATAACGTCACCAGCTCGTTGTATTAAAACAGAATCTCCAATTCTTATATCTTTTCTATTAATTTCATCTTGATTGTGCAATGTAGCGTTTGAAATTGTAACACCGCCCACATTAACTGGAGCCAACTTTGCAACTGGCGTAATTGCACCTGTACGACCAACGTTTGTTTCAATATTAACTATAGTTGTAGTTGCTTGCTCTGCCTTTAATTTTCCAGCAATTGCCCATCTAGGAGAACGACTTCTAGCTCCTAATATTTCGTGCAAACTAAATGAGTTAACCTTAAATACAACACCATCAATATCATAATCTAGATTTGGTCTTACTTTCTCCATTTCTCTGTAATATGATAAAATAAAATCTAGGCCAATACCTTTTTTAATTAATGGATTAGTAAGAAACCCCCAATTAGGAATTTTTGTCATAAATTGATATTGATTATCAAAGTTATAGCCTTTAATTAAGCCACATCCATAGAAATTGACGTCAAGAGGTCTACTAGAAGTTATTTTTGAATCTAATTGTCTTAAACTTCCAGAAGCACAATTACGAGCATTTGCAAAAATATTTTCTCCTTTTTTTAATCTGTCATTATTTAATTTTTTAAAATTGTTTTTTTTAATAAATACCTCACCTCTCAATTCTAAAAGCTCTGGAGGTTCATTTCTATTAAATATTCTAAGTGGAATCGACTTTATAGTTTTGATATTAGAAGAAATATCTTCGCCTATTTTACCATCACCTCGTGTTGAACCATGGGAAAATATACCATTTCTATAAACGACTTCAATAGCAACTCCATCTAATTTAGGTTCTGCAACATATTCTATCTCTTTATCAGTTCGCAATATTTTTTTTACTTGCTCATCAAAGAGGACAATTTCAGAATCAGACATAGCATTTGAGAG
>MDSV01012962.1_pt1 | contig 44170 bp, 39 predicted proteins | sample 810851 | NCBI WGS metagenome assembly MDSV01 (sample SAMN05326640, study PRJNA326480) | marine metagenome | isolation source: seawater | place: Atlantic Ocean: North East | collected 2012
GTCCGCATATACCCAAAAACCAATCTAATGCTCTTCCAGTAATCATCAATACTTGAGATAACGCACGAACAATGGTGTAGGCGACTGTGAAAAAGTACCCGAACGTAAAATTTAATACGAGTAAACTAAATTTTAACGTTGCTGGAACTATGAAAAATATATCATTAGTAGCAGCTAGAATTTTGACTGTTGCTATATTTGAAAACAGAATTAGATTGTTAAATACTTGTGCTACTAAAGGAGAGATCGAAACAAGAAAAACAGCCAAGCAGATGGTGATAAGAATTGTACTACTATGTTTTTCAGCAAACTTTTTATCATAATTGAAAAAGACATTCGAAAATTTTAATATCTGATCATTTAAGAAATTATATAATGAAGTAGTAGCTGCTGAAAAATTTGTGCTGATATCAGATAAGAAAGCTCGAAAAGGCGTATTTGATATATTTAAAGCATCAGAAATTGCAGCTGAAATCTTAGTGAATAAATATTTCAATGCGCTAGCAAGCTTGTTAACAAATCCAAATATAAGCGAGAAAAATATTGTTACACTAGCAGAAAATGGAGCCATTAGATCATCAAGAATGTCTGATGAAGTGAATATCTTAAATATCATTACAGGCAGTACAATATAGAATAGATAGATCTGAACGAGGCCAGTAGATATAATGAGGTCTTTCAATACTTCTGGATAGAGAAGATTTAGAAGCGTTTTTGCAAAAAGAATACTTTGCTCGATTGCAAACGGTAGCACGAGTTTCATTATGTATATTATGGGGATAAGTAGTAGGCCCATGTAAATATACGCTGCGTCAAAATATGCTCCTTCAAATTTCCTGGTTTCGTGTAAATTGCGACTGGGCTTAATAACTATGCCATAAATGGCTGAAAGACCAGCAACCGATGATAGTATTGTTGATGAAAAAGTGAAATGTAGTGAATACGATAGCAAGAAAAGCCAGGATACTGCTATAAGTGATATGACTATCGCATTTATAATAGGCGACTTGAGGTAACTGTATGCTCTAAGATCATAACCTAAAAATCCACGTACCATGATGATATCCTTCAAATGCAATTGTCCATTATTGCCTACAACGAATTTTCATGCAACAAAAAGAAGATGATAAAATACAAGTGAATGATAATGATGGATAATTTCTCATCATCACATTAACAGTATGTTAATGCATATCTTATTGTTTGGTCGTAGTGGTCACTGGATGAAAATTGTAAAATTCAGAGAAGAACTGTACTCTCTTTGGATCAATTACGAGAATGTCTTTCTCTCCAAGTGATTGCTGATAACTGATCATGCGACGGTAAAACTTATAAAATTCTTTAGAGACACTGTAAGATTTTTCATAAATTTTTGCTGCTGATGCCTCACCAATGGCTATTTCAGCAGCAGCATCTTTTTCAGCCTCAGCGATAATAAACCTAAATTCTTTGTCTGCATTAGAGCGAATTTTCTCAGATGCAAATTTACCGTTGGCTCGATATAAGTTAGCAACTTGTTGTCTTTTGGTGCGCATCCTTTGATACACTGAGTTTGATATCTCACTTGGATAATCAAGTTTTTTAATCCTCACATCGATTACCTCAATACCAAAAGTTTCTGCGCCCCTTGTTGATTTTTCCTGAAGCTCTTTAAGTATATCATGTCGCTCACCTGATATGATGTCATGAAGGTTCCTCTCACCAAAAGAAGAACGAATAACATCAGCAACGTTGTTTTTAAGAAAATATTCTGCTCTGCTTGGGTCTATTGGTCTTGATAGGTCAATACGGCCAGATGAGGAGGCTAAAGTTGCTTTGTAAAACTTCACAAAGTCTTTAATTCGCCATTTAACAAAGTAATCGAGCTCTACTGGTTTTTGCTCTTTAGTGAGTACTCTAGATGATTGCTCATTTATTGACTGAATTTTAGTGCTTAATCTGACAACTCTATCAATAACAGGATACTTGACATGAAGGCCTGGGCGATGAATTTTAGGAAGTGGCTTATTTTCTTCAGATATAAACTCACCAAGTCTCAGAACGAGTGCAACACTTCCTTCACTTACTGTAAAAAAAACAGTACTTATTACAATAATTGTAAGTAATACAAATATACTTAATATCATCAATGACTTTTCAGCTTTCATTATTCAGATCCCTTTAATTTATTAAACATCTCTTGTAGCGGAAGGTAGGCGATATTCTGTTCACTAGATATCAACACCTTTGGCGTTTTACTTAAAACGTTTTCCATTGTTTGTATGTAAAGCCTTTCTGATAGTAAGCTGGGGCTCTTCTTGTATGTCTCTACTAGAGCATCAAATCCTTTTACCTCTGCTTGTGCTCTTAATATCGTTGCCTCTTTTGTAGCAAGTGCTTCATTAAGAATACGGCTGGCTTTACCTTTAGCGTTAGGAATAATCTCATTATGGTATGCCTCAGCAATATTTATAAATCTTTGCTCATCTTCACGTGCTTTAATAGCATCTTCAAAAGCGGCAGAGACTTGTTTTGGTGGCAAAGCAGCAAGAAGCTTCACGGCCCTTATTTGGATCCCGATATCATAATCCTTTAAGGTGCTCACTATCGTATCTTCAATCTCAGCCCTAATTCTCTCTTTACCTGATGAAAGAACATCTTCTAACTGGGACTGACCAACAACTTGTCTTAGTGCACTGGCGGTCACTTCTTTTAATGTGTCAATTGGATTCTCTACATTAAACTTATAATCTTTTGCATCGTTGATACGATACATCACAGCAACCTTTACATTTGCGTAATTTTCGTCTGTCGTAAGCATTTCTGCATCATATTCGTAAGTCGATATTTTTTCTGTATTAATAATAAATTTCGATTCGATAAACGGGGCATACCATTTAAGGCCACGTCCCAATTCTCTATTGAATTGGCCAAACCGAAGAACGATAGCAGTCTCCCCTTCTGAAACTACAAATATTCCAGCTAGCCCCCAGATTAGAAGCAGTGCTGATAGTAAACCAACAAGAAAAAATCCCTGACTGCTTCCTGAATCATTAAATTGCTTAAATAAATTCTTGATGATCGCATCGATATCCGGTGGCTGATTATCATCTCGCTTTTGACGATTCCAAGGGTCGTTGTTTAGCTTCTCTGCTTTTGTGAATTCCATATGTGATTCCATTTGATGTTTTATTATTCAATAAAACCAAATCAACTTCAAGTGCTTATAGTTAAAAACAAAACCGTGCGAGATTAATCTGTATGATTTTCTGATTGAGCAAGTATCAGTTCTTTTAGTTGAGCTATCCCCTCTCCGCTCATTGCACTAATTTGAATGTAATGGTCACGCTCATTTGAAGATAGATCGATTTTGTTGTAAGCACATATCACCTTTGTCATATCGATTCCCATTTCCTCAAGCGTTTGCGTCACTGCTTTTTCTTTCTCTGTAGCCATTTTATCACTTCCATCAATTACGTGTATGATAAGCTGTGATTCATGAAGCTGGTCTAATGTTGCACGAAATGCTTCTAGTAGTGCATCAGGTAGATATGACATAAATCCAACAGTATCAGATATGCATATTGTTGTAGGATACTCTGTTTTCATTCGATTGACTTTTGGGTCGAGAGTCGCAAATAGCTGATCTGCAGCATAGGCATCGGCTGATGTTAGCCGATTAAATAAAGATGACTTTCCTGCATTGGTATAGCCAACGAGCGCAACCTGAAAAATGGCTTTTTCTTGTCGCTGCTTTCTATTTTGTGCCAGTTGACTTTTAATTCTCGCAAGATGAGCTTTTAAACGAGTGATTCTTTTTCTAAGCAATCTTCTGTCTGTCTCCAGCTGTTTCTCTCCAGGACCTCTTAGGCCAATTCCTCCCTTTTGACGTTCAAGATGAGTCCACCCTCTCACGAGCCGTGTTGATAGGTGTTGAACTTGTGCAAGTTCTACCTGTACTTTACCAATATGTGATTTTGCTCTTGAGGCAAAGATATCCAGTATTAATTCATTAATATCGATAATTGGTGTGTCACACAGTGCACTAACAAGATTACGTTGATGTTTTGCCTCAAGCGGCTGACTGATGATAACTATATCTGGCTTGACTTGTGCAACACAATCATACAGGTAGCCAAGTAAGCCTTTAGTTAGGTATGTCTTTGAATGAATTGATCTTAGATTAAACTGACAAACAAATTTGTAATCGGCGTCAGTAGAATCAACTAATGAGATAAACTCAGACAACTCTAAACACGCCGAATCACGGTGTTGGTTTATATAGACAAGAAGCGCTCTTGTTTTGGACAATTAAAAGTTCTCGATTGGCTCTTGTTCTTCAGAGTGCACATTAAAGCTATCAGCAGATGTGCCGGCACTCTCACCTTCGCCCCACATGATATTCCTTGACGGGACGATAGTAGCAATTGCATGTTTAAATACCATTTGCTTAGTATTATTCTTCAGTAGGACAACATATTGATCAAATGCAGCAACAACGCCTTGTAATTTGATACCATTCGTCAAATATATTGATACAGGGACTCTTTGCCTTCTGAGGGCATTTAGAAAGGGGTCCTGTAAAGTTTGGGTTTTTAACATTGACATTTTTTTCACTCCTTAAGTTTTTATAACAAACAATAGTTCACGTAATATAGCAGTTTTACGAAATAACATCTAGGTTTTAGGAAAATTTCCTAGTAAAAGCTCTAGGTTTTTTAATGCTTTTTCATCGCATGACTCAAAATAAGTACTTGATTGGCAACGATTTAGCCATGTTGTTTGTCGTTTTGCGTATTGACAGGTGGCATGATATATCTTCAATCGAAGTTGATCTATGCTTTCCCGCGAAACCAGGTGCTCATAAACTTGGCGATAACCAACTGCCCGCATACTATTGTGATCCTGGTTGAGATTATATTTTTTTATGAGCATTTTGGTTTCATCAATAAGACCAGCATCAAGCATCTTACCTAGCCGCTTATTAATCCGGACTTTGAGAGTCTCACGACAAGTTGGTCGAATAGTTAATATCGTACCATTTTGTCCAGTTGTTTGTTTGTCCCAGTAATCATATATTATCTCACCTTTAGAGAGATATATCGATAGTGCACGGTGGATTCTTTGTCGATCATTTTCGTTGATTCCGCAAAATCTTGAATCAACGTCCAAAAGATATTGATGTGCACCTTTGAGGCCTTTTTCTGCCATCATATTAATTGCTTTTTGATGATCTGCGTCAGATATTACTGGAAGGTGCGTATATCCCTTTAAAAGGGCCTCAAAATATAGTCCGGTTCCTCCTACAAGAAGAGGGATTTTGCCTCTAGATAATATCTCTTTAATGAGTATTTCACTATCTAGACAAAATTGCCCTACCGTGTATGTTTCATTTGGACAAATTATGTCAATTAAATGATGAGGAACCGATGCTTGTTCATCTTTTGAGGGCTTTGCTGTACCTATATCCATATCTTTAAAAACCAAAGCAGAATCGACGCTAATAATCTCAATTGGATATTTTTTAGCTAACGAAAGTGCCAGCTGTGTTTTTCCTGTTGCAGTTGGGCCATATATGCCAATAAATTTTAAATCTTTCATAATAAAAGGTGCTGACCGAAGCCAGCACCGTTGTTCTTATAGAGCGAGGTTTAGGGTATTATTATGATAACACAAGGTGACAATTAACACCATGAGTCCTCATTTGGCAGCACCCTACTCGTCCCAGCTAAGTGCGCCACCTGTTTGATATTCAGTCACTCGTGTCTCAAAGAAATTCTTCTCTTTTCTAAGATCCATGAGTTCGCTCATCCATGGGAATGGGTTAGTATGTTCATCATACTCTGGCTCAAGACCTATCTGCTTTAATCGTCTATTTGCAATGATCTCGAGATACTCACGGAACATTTTTGAGTTAAGCCCCAAAATCCCATCTTCCATGGTGTCAATTGCATATTGATATTCAAGATCGACACCTTGACGAATAAGTGATCTTACTTCCTCTTTAAAAGAATCTGTCCATACGTCCGGATTTTCAGCAATTATCTGATTAATCATATCAACACCAAAATTTAGATGCATTGATTCATCACGTAAAATGTACTGGAATTGTTCTGATGTGGCTGTCATTTTATTACGACGCCCCATTGAAAGAATTTGAACAAAACCGACATAGAAAAAGATCCCCTCAAAAATTAGGTAAAATACAATGAGGTCTCTTAAGAAACGTTGATTACTGGATACTGAGCCAGTTGAAAATTCTGTGTCAGCAAGACTTCTTGTAAATGGAAGTGCCCAGTTGGCCTTTGCTGCAACAGAGGGAATCTCACGATACATATTAAATATCTTAGCCTCATCCAGACCCAAGCTCTGAACGATGTGCTGATATGAGTGTGTATGTAATGCTTCTTCAAATGCCTGACGTAGAAGATATTGTCGGCACTCAGGATTAGTTACGTGTCGATAGATCGCCAGCACCAGGTTGTTCGCTACTAACGAATCGGCAGTTGAGAAAAAGCCAAGGTTCATTTCAATAATCTTTTTCTCTTGTGGTGTCAAACCATCTGCAGACCGCCAAAGATTGATATCTTTTGTCATATCTACTTCGTTTGGCATCCAATGATTTTTACAGCCATCAATGTACTTGTCCCATGCCCATTGGTATTTGAACGGGATAAGCTGATTCACATCGGCTTTTGCATTAATCATCATTTTCTCGCTGACATCGACCCGATCTTCACCGAGAACAACATCCTGAATACCAGCAGCAGCTGTTTTTACTTCATCAGTAGCTTTAGTTTGATTAGTCATCATATTCATATATATGCTCCTTTAGTTTATTGGCAGGCTTCGCAGCCAGGATCGTCAATTGCACATTGTTGAGGTTGACGCTTCACAGCGTTCAGTCGCCCATCCTCAATAGTTGATTTCTCGGTACTTGTTGCGCCGAGGCTTCTTAAGTAGTAGGTGGTTTTCAGACCATTAATCCATGCAGATTTATATAATAAGTCAAGCTTTCGTCCAGAAGGCTTAGCCATGTATAGATTTAAAGACTGTGCCTGATCAATCCATTTCTGGCGACGGGATGCAGCCTTAATTAACCACTCAGGGTCGATTTCAAATGCTGTCTTGAATTGATCCTTGAGCGCCTGAGGGATTTCGGCTACCTGCTGGATACTACCATCAGACATTTTAAGCTTGTTCAGCATGTCCTCATTCCATAAATTGATCTTCTTCAGTTCTTTAATCAATCCAGGGTTAACGACAGTAAATTCGCCAGACATATTTGATTTGACTGACAAGTTAAGGTATGTAGGCTCAATAGATTGCGACACATTACAAATGTTAGATATGGTTGCAGTAGGAGCAATCGCTAATAAGTTGGAATTTCTAATACCATAATGTGAAAGTTTTTCTCTTACTGGAGTCCAATCTAGTTGTGAGGAGTGATCAACGTCAATGTAATCACCGCGTGTATCAGCGAGCATTTTAAGAGAATCGATCGGGAGAATATTTTTACTCCATAATGAACCCTCGTATGACGGATACGAACCTCTTTCTCTTGCGAGTTCAATAGATGCGTCAATCGCAAAATAGCTTATTTGTTCCATGGTGTTATCGGAGAACTTTACCGCTTCATCAGACTCGATTGGTACTTGCATCATGTTAAGTGCATCTTGTAATCCCATCATGCCAAGTCCCACCGGACGATGACGCATATTTGAACGTCGTGTTGCCTCAATTGGATAATGGTTACAATCGATGACATTATCTAACAAACGAACGGCGAGCGTTATCGTGCTTTTCAGTTTATCAAGGTCCAGTGTATTTGTTTCCGGGTTGATATGTTTGGCCAGATTGATACTTCCCAAATTACACACAGCGACTTCGTCTGCTGAGGTATTAAGAGTGATTTCAGTACATAAATTCGAGGAGTGTACAACACCGGCGTGCTGCTGTGGGCTTCTGATATTACATGGGTCTTTAAAGGTAATCCATGGATGACCAGTTTCAAATAACATACTTAAGACTTTACGCCAGAGAGTTAAAGCATCAATTTGCCTTGCTTGGATAGTGCCCTCTTCAGCCATTGCTTCATATTTCTCATATAGTTCTTTGAACTTGGTGCCGTATGAATCATGCAGGCCTGGCACGGTATCTGGTGAGAATAATGTCCACTGCTTTTTTTCAAAAACACGTTGCATTAGAAGATCAGGAATCCATATAGCTGTATTCATATCATGCGTACGACGTCTGTCATCACCTGTATTCTTTCTAAGCTCTAGAAAGTCCATAACATCGCCGTGCCACGCCTCAATATATGCACAAACTGCACCGTCTCTTTTACCACCCTGGTTGACAGCAGTTGCGACGGAATTTGCAACATTAAGGAATGGGATCACGCCAGATGATTGCCCGTTGGTGCCTTTGATAAAGCTACCGTTCGCACGAATGTTGGTCCAGTCATTACCCAGGCCGCCAGCAAATTTGGATAGTTGCGCGTTGTCACTTATCCCCTGGAAGATATCAGTGAGACTATCGCCAACTGTGCTGAGGAAACAGCTAGAAAGCTGGGGTCTTAATGTGCCTGAGTTGAATCCAGTCGGTGAAGACACCATATAATTAAGCTGGGATAATTTGTGATAAAAATCGATCGCAATTTCTTCTTTGCGTTCCTTTTCATTGATACATACACCCATTGCAACGCGCATAAAATAAAACTGTGGCAATTCAATTCTACGCCCCTTGTGATGGATAAAATATCGATCATAAAGTGTTTGCATTGCTAGGTATGACAAATCTTTGTCTCTAGCAGGAACAAGTGCTTGCTCTATTTTTGCAAGGTCAAAGTCAAGTAAAGCAGGAGACAATAACTCTTTTTCGACGCCTTTAGAAATATATTGACTAAATATATGTGAGTAATCAAAATTTGCTTGCTTAATTTGTATGTCATTTTGCTCGATGGACAGCGTTGATATTGATTCTTCAATCAACTTGTGATTAAGGAGTCTTGATGCAAGAAAACTGTACTCTGGATTGATTTCAATTTTTGTTCTAGCAACCAAAACGAGCGCGTCGTTGACCTCGTTATAGGGTATTTTGTCATACAAGCCACGATACGCCTCATCAACAAGTTGATCAATTTGGATGCCTTCAAGTCCTTCAGCTAAGTTGATCAAAAAGTTTTTTAACCCTTCAATGTCAAGTTGTTGCGTTTGACCATTGGGGAGTGCGACACGTATCATGGGCTCGTATGTTTGTTCGTTCTTCTTTCTCTCCTCGTTTCTTTTGTCTCTGTAAATAACATAAGCTTTGGCAACGTCAAATTCTTGCTTCTCCATTAAGCTATTTTCAACAATATTTTGGATGGTCTCTATGTGAACAAAAGCACCCTTGGGATATTTTTTCTTTAAGTTGTTAAGTACGCTGAAAGTAACATATTTAGTTTTTTCAGTTTTGACCTCTACGCTAGTTTCATTATCGTACACAGAATTGATAGCACCTTGCACGGCGTGTGATATTTCATGCTCACTAAAGTCAACTATAAAGCCATTTCGGGTTATTACTTTGTAGCGCGATGCATCGAAGCCAGCAAACTTATCTGCAGGTGCTTGGGTACTTTCTTTGTTAAACTCAAGTCCAAGTGCGTAAGCCATGTTAAAGATGCGCTTTTGGTCAAGTGAAAAGAAAGGATTATTACTTATAGGGTTGATCAGCTGGGCGGACTCAATTTTCGCGTCTTTAACAAGCTCTCTTATATCAAAGCAATGCTGACCTGAGGTAACAATTCTGTATTCGCTCGGGATATTCACCTCGTCATCGGGGTATGTTTGTTTGGGCTGAATATTTGAAAAATATAACAGAAACACATAAACAAGCTGTGTTTTGTCTTCATCAGATGCATTGTAAGCTGTAATCATGTCTTTACTGAGCTCGTCAAGGATCTTATTAAGCTTGTTTTCAGAGTCTAGGGTAAGAGAGATCGCTTTAAGTAATTTGTGGTTTGTCTCGCAATCAGGGTTAGCGTTTAGTGATTGTTGGATTTTATTCTTAAGAAACATCGGTAGTCTTTTAAATCGAGTGCTATCCTTAATTTCATTTATTTCGCTTGCAGCGCTTTTAATAGTTACGTTAGAATCGGTCATGTTCTCCTCCGAATTGAAATACAATATATAGAAACCATATGTCTCATATACACAAGATAATGTATATCCCCGTATTTGACAAGGACGCATTTAATATAATTTTAATTATATATAGCGCCATTGGGTTAAACTGCTTTTTAACTCAGCTACTTACAAATACACATTATTTTTTTCCAAATTTAAAAAAAATTGCTTGATTATTTTTACTTTCTTGTTATATTTGTATGACACAAATTTAAGTAAAGGTTGGTGCCGTAAATGATGACAGTAGAGGTAAGCAGGTGTAATGGGGATCCCCGACTTGCTAGTAAAAGATTAAAAAGACTATGCGACCGAAACGGTTTACCAAAAACTTGGCGTGACAAAGAGCGTCATACAAAAAAGACTACTGAAAGAAGAAAGAACAAGGCTGCTGCCGTTAAAAGACATCTTAAAAAGCGTCACATGTTCGAAAAGCGCCTCGAAGAAAATAGCTTTAGAAGCCGTCGCGGTGCGAGGATACCTGTTTACTTAGATGATATGATTGTTGAAACTACCCAATTAATCACAGATGTCCAAAAGGATAACTAAACAAGTTATCGATAAAATACTCACGTCCCAAGGAATTTTGTTCTGGGCACAGAAGTATATCAAACTTAACGTCAAAGGCAGTAACGCATTTTCGCTCTGCCCTTTTCATCACGAAAAGACCCCTTCTTTTTCAATTAACATCGATAAAAACTTCTTTTATTGTTTTGGTTGTCAAAAATCTGGCAACGCGATTGATCTTGTCATGCAATTTGAAAATTTAGCTTTTTATGAGGCTGTCAAAACTATGGCGGTTGAATTAGGTATTGATATCCAAGAAGATGATACTGATGATGAGCTCAAAACAGTAGAATCAGTAGCCAATGCATATTATTCCCAGATGAAGAAATGCCAACACAGTATTAATTATCTTAAAGGAAGGGGGATTAAAGGCACTACTGCTAAAGAGTTCAATATTGGCAGAAGCATTGACTCAGTGTACGACCTTAAGAAGCTTGCCAATGTATCAATTGAGGATCTAAAAAAAGCAGGTCTTGCTGCTCAGTCAAACCGCACAGACCAATTTTATCCTCGCTTTAGAAATCGACTCATGTTTCCTATACAAAACATTTGGGGACAAAATATTGGTTTTGGCGCACGTGAGCTTGGAAATGGTGATATTAAATACCTGAACTCTTCTGACTCTCCATGGTTCAGCAAGAGTCATGTATTATATGGGATATATCAAGCACGAAAGGCCAAGGTTAAATCGGTATGTGTTGTAGAGGGCTATTTTGATGTTATACAGCTATGGCAACACGGGTTCCATGGCGCTATTGCTCCGATGGGAACGTCATTGACTTCTGGTCAATTTAATATAATCAACCGCAATTTTAACGAAGTTATTTTTTGCTTTGACTCTGATAACGCTGGCCAAAAAGCCACACAAAAAGCACTAGAGAAATCCTTACAATTTATGCGGGATGGTCTTGAGATAAAGTTCATACAGCTTCCACAAGGGGAAGATCCCGATTCATACATTCTTAACAACGGAATAGATGCGTGGCAGCAATTGATCAAAGACGCCACCCCTATATTTGATCATATCAATATTAATTATCTAGATAAGACAACGATGCAGACTAAGATCAGTAGTGGCATTTACTTTAAGGAGTTAATTAACAACATGCCGAATTCTCTCACAAAGCATGCTCTCACACGCTTTATCGGAAGCAATCTTGATTTGGGTGATGATTGGATGAATGTTGAGGCGATTGAGAAGAATGAACCGAAGACGACAAATAAAGAAAAAGAGTCATTGCCAAGGCTATGGATGGCTCTGCTTACAATAGATCCTGCGGTTTTGGAACAACTAAGCGTGCAGTTAGATGAACTAAAAGAGATAAGCCCTTCTTCTAAATCAGAGCTGCTCAATCATCTGCTATCTAGCCAAAATATCCATCAAATCCTAGAAGACAATCGGAACAATTCATCTGACTCATCAATTGATTTGTCTGGACTTGCTAGCTATTTGCAGCAAAATAATACAATTAAAGATAAAGAAGCAGCAATTAACTTGATTAATCAGTTGACTATACAGTGTATTGATCATAAAATCAGGTTGCTGATCAATCGTTTAAAATCCGATTCAAGACAAGAAACTCGAGATCAACTTGACCAGCTCATTCGTAAAAAATTAGCGCTTCGCAAACAGTTAAAATTAACTGCAGAATAGGACCCCCAATGTCTGAGACACCAAATCGTAACTTTCAGGATCTTGATGATCTGATCAAATTCGCTCAAGAAAAAGGCATTATTTCACCAAGTGAGATAAAAGCATACCTCTCTGAAAAAGGGGATAGCACAGAAGAAAGTTACGAGAAAATAGTAATTTTGCTGGAAGGTAAAAATATCAGTCTTGCTGATGGCGATGACGAGAAAGAAAACAGCGGCGAAAGAAATGAAGAGATTGCCGAAGGTGATGAAACAGTTGCCGTCGATTCTGTTCGTTCATACATGAAAGATATGGGTAAACGCGCTCTTCTAGATCGTACCGGTGAAATTGAGATCGCCATGCAAATAGAGCAAGGAAATAAAGACGTACTTGCCGCACTTAGCATGATGCCACAAGTACCAAGGTATGTGATCGAAACAGTTGAAACCTGCTGGGAAGAAGAAACAGATGTATCCGACTATGTCATAAGCTTTCTAGATCAAATCAGTGATAACCCTCAGCAAGTGAGCGAAAAGCCTCAGCAGCCAAAAGAAGACACAGAGTCTGATGACATTGATTCATCTCAAGATGATATGTTGTTCATTGACCAAGGCCCAGATGCTGAATTATTAAAAGAACGTATAAACAATCTAAAAAAACTGATCGCCGATCTTGACCAGATTATAGAAAAGGAAGGATATCAGTGTGATGCTTATAACAAGAAGCTAAAAGAAATTTCGGAGATACTAAAAGACTTTAAACTATCGAATAAGATTGTAAGAAAGTTTTCTCGTGAAATTAAAGGTTATAATAGTCGCATACAGCAACACGAAACAATCATCTTTAATATCATTGTTAAGCATGGCGGCGCTAAACGAAAAGAGGCACTTAAAATCGTTGCAGGGTTCGATTATCAGCAGGACATATTTGAAAGTCTTTCCTCTAGCCATCCTGAGCTTTTTGCAAAAGTAGAGAATTTTCATAAAGATATATTAAGAAGCCTAAATGCACTGAGAGCAATTGAGAAGGAAGTTGGTATATCCCTTACTGTTCTGAAGAGCATCGCAAAATCACTCACAATCGGTGAAAATAAATCCCACAGAGCGAAAAGCGAAATGATTGAAGCAAATCTTCGGCTCGTTATTTCACTTGCAAAAAAATATACCAATCGTGGCCTACAATTTCTTGATCTAATACAAGAGGGAAATATCGGCCTTATGAAAGCTGTGGATAAATTCGAGTACCGCAGAGGATTTAAGTTTTCAACCTACGCAACCTGGTGGATAAGACAGGCAATTACTCGCTCGATTGCAGATCAAGCCAGAACGATTCGTATACCTGTACATATGATTGAGACCATTAATAAGCTCAATAGAATATCAAGGACAATCATGCAGCAAACTGGCCGCGAACCCTCACCAGAAGAATTAAGTAAGCACATGGACATGCCGGTAGATAAAATCCGCAAGGTGATGAAAATATCAGAACCTGTATCAACAGAAACCCCAATCGGAGATGACGATGAAGGCGGCTCAAGCTTGGGAGACTTTATTGATGATAAAAATACTCCAGCACCTGTTGATATTGCAATGATGGATGGGCTCGTAGGTGCGGTTAAGGGCATGCTTGGCTCTTTGTCTAACAGAGAAGCTAAAGTCCTAAGAATGCGTTTTGGTATCGAAATGAATACTGACCATACTCTGGAAGAAGTCGGAAAACAATTTGATGTTACACGTGAGAGAATTCGTCAGATTGAAGCAAAGGCGCTCAGAAAATTACGTCACCCAAGTCGGTCTGAATCTCTGATTAGTTTTCTTGATGACCAAGACCTTTCGGATGACTAGCGTCTTGTAAGCTCTACCACTGTCTCATAGTGTTTTGTGTGAGTAAACATATCGAAAACCATTATTGATTTTACTTCATATCGTTCTTGTAGTTTATCCAAATCCTCAACAAGGCTCTTTGCACCACATGAAACGTAGATCAGGGAGATTGGCTGGTACTCTATCAATGCACCAATTAAAGCCTGCCCTAGCCCACTTCTTGGGGGGTCAACAATTACAACGTCTTCCTTATTAAACTTAATACAAAGGCGCTTTTGATATAAATCAACGGTGTAAAACTTGCAGTTCTCAATATGGTTGATCTTTGCATTATCCATGGCTTTATTAACCATATTTTCACTCATCTCATAACCGATCACACTATTTGATTTGTTTGCTAACGCCAGGGAAATATTACCTATCCCGCAGAACAAATCGTGAATATTTTTCATCTTATCCACTTTGCTATCAATATAATCAAGCAGTTTAAGGTTTACCTGCTCATTTACCTGAACAAAATCAAAATGAGATACTTGATATTTAATCGAGCGATACTCAATCTGCATTGGTGGTTGATCCCCCAGTGCCTTGACGTGCAAATCATTGCCCTGAAGATAAAGGTATATCCCAGTGGCGGCAGCAAGCTCTTTTAAAAGCAGATAATCGGTATCTTGAAAGTTATCTAAATGTCTTATAATTAAGTGACATTGACCTGAGAGCACTGTCATTTCAAGCTGGGGTATCGTCCTTATAGAGGGCATTTGAGATAAATAATGATGTACTTCCTTAATGTGCTTTGCAAATGCACTTTCCAGAACCTCGCATGTGCTCATCAGTGTGACATATTGAGATTGCAATTCCCTAAATCCAATGGCCAGTGTTTGCTTTTTTTCCACGTATTTAACACTAATTCGTGCGCGTCTTCGATAGTTCCATGCTTGGTCTTTTATAGCCTCAATAAGACAATCAACACCGATCGTGGCCAAGCTTTTTTTGAGCTGATCGATCTTTACATCAATTTGTTTATTTTGAGATAGATGCTGTAATGTGCAGCCACTGCATTCCAGAAAATGTTTGCACCTCGGGATGACACGTGATTCTGATGAATTATTGATTTCCTGAGCAACTGCAAGGATAAACTGCCTTGTCTTCTTGATTACTTTTGCTTTAACGGTCTCTCCAGGCAATGCACCAACAACATGCCATGGTTTATTATTGACATATCCAAGACCATTAAATGTATCTGTCATATCTACTATGTCAACGGTTTGAATATTTTTCACTTATATCTCTGATATATGGATCTGTTTGGTTAGAATAAGGAGCGGAAATGCTATCGGTTTTAATTTAATCATAATATTCCTATGATTGCAAAGTGTTGTGTATTAGACTATTTTTATGAAATTATACTTAATGGGTGTTTAGTTCTTTCGTCTTATTTAGTATGTGTGAAATATTCAGGAATCTATTTTGGCTGGACTATTACTAATTATTTTTGTATCTCTGAGCATCTTATTACATGAGATTGGCCATCTTCTTTTCGCACGCGCCGTTAATCTTCCAATTAGCAACGTCAATATTGGTTTTGGTAAAAAACTATTTAAGTTCTCCCTGTGCGGAATAACTATCACAGTTCGCCTGATTCCTTTGGGTGGATTTGTTGAGGTGCCTTTTTTCACGAAAGAGAAATACAGTTATGCAAAAGATATGTTTGTTGCATGTGGTGGTTCGTTTTTTAATCTTTTACTCGCCATGCTATTTTTCACAATCGGCTATATGGCTGGTGGCCATGTCTCTCCATTTAAAGCAATTTACCGCGGAGATATTGTTGACAATATTACCCACAATGGCACTAAAATTGTCACATGGAAGCATTTTAATCGCAGCATTCTGATTAGCACGCTTAAAGGAGAAAAAAATATCATTGAATGGAATGGTCATTCGATTAAAAGTGATCCAATTCAATTAAAGCGATTTGTCAGCAGAGAGTTCTTATCAGATCTTAACCTATACCCTATAAGCAAAAAACAAAAAATCCACGTTATCAATACCTATCATCCCTGCCTCAAAGGTAAAGTTGCTAGGAATGATAGACTAATAATGCTCAATGATCATTTTCTTCTTTCCAGTGAAGAAATACCTGTATTACTCAGTAAAAAAAATCGACCACTGCGTCCGGTCATTGCCAGTTTTATCAATAATAAAGGCAAGATATACAGCGAGTCGTTCACTCCGCTGAATATACCTTACAAAAAAGAGACATTTCCTTCACTGGGAATGGAGCTTGATATCACCCCCATCCAAACCCATGAGCTATCATTTTCAGATGCGATTTATTCGGCTTTTGCAGATATATACTTAGAGGTCATGATCAACATATCTGTGATGGCAAGTTTACTTGTCGGCAGCTTAAATATCTCCGACCTTTCTGGCCCAATCGCAATATACGGTATGATTAGTAAAATCATTTCATTTTATAGCCTCGGGGATTATGCCTTATTATTTGGTTGGTTCAACTTGGTTTTTGGTATATTTAACTTAATGCCAATTCCCCCACTTGATGGTGGTGTTATGATTTTGAGAAGTGTATTTGCACCGCTTGGGCCGATACGATCTATCCGGTGGATCCAGCTGTTTAGAACATTAGGTACTATATTGTTGGTGTGGATCGTAATATACGTGTTTACAATGGATTTAAAGAAAGCAACTGGAGATATATACAATGTACTCGGTCTTCATCGCGTTAACTGCGATAACGGCAATGTGGCTCGCTGAGGAATTCCAGCTCAGAATGCCACACTGGGCAATGTTATCAGCCATATTAACATCCCAGTCCCTGCGCTCTTCAAGTAACATGTCAACGATGGTACGAGATGCAATTGAGCAGATTACAGGATCTTTTATTGGAATTTTTCTTGGATTAATTACTATCGTTTATATGCAGCTTTTAGTAAGTGATACATTCAGATCAGCGTATTATATTATTCTCTTTATCGCACTAATGATTGCTTCTCAATTTGAGATTTATCAGCGTAGATTCAGACTAGCTCCTGTCGCTTGCTCTTTGATGGTCTCACTGCTTTCACGGATGGGAACTTCTTTTAATGTGGTAACTGATTACACATATTCTCTTATTCTTGGTGTGTGTGTTGGAGTCATTTACTCATTTATTGCTCATTGGTATCAAAATAAATTTATTAATACTTGAGATTAACCGCTGTTTTGTTATATTGGATAAGCGCGCCGGGGTGGCGAAACTGGTAGACGCGCCAGACTCAAAATCTGGTGGTGGCAACACCGTGTCGGTTCGATTCCGACCCTCGGTAAATTGTGAGGAAATTTAAATGCAAATGCGCTTATACTTTAGAATCATATTTCACTTGATGGTTTTTTTACTGTGTTTATTTTATGCAGTGCCCAATCTGTATCCAGAGCAACCGATTGTTATTGTCAAATACAGTAATGAAGCTCCATGTGTTGAATGCGTTCTTAAAAAACACGATATTCCTTACCTTAAGATCGATAAAAAGAATCAGGAGCTTGAGATCTATTTTGCAAGTACTGATGACCAACTCAGTGCCAAGGATAAAATCAGTGATGCCTTTGTCAATGAATCGATCAAAGTTGGCTTAAATCTAAAATCTCAAACCCCTGAATTATTCTCTTTCTTTGGTGCATCACCGATGAAACTTGGTCTTGATCTTAGAGGTGGAGTACATTTTCTTATTGAAGTAGATACTCAGGCCATCAATAGCAGGACAATCGATGGAACTCTGGATGGAATTAAATCTGATCTGATGGAAGAGAGAATGCGCTTCAAAAACCTCATCAAAGTTGATGATGAGCAAACGATCGCACAATTAATACTCGCACCTGAGACAGCGCCATCAAATGTTGTTAAACATCTCAGTAAACGTTATAAGAATTTATATTTTGAGGTTGATGGTGAAAATCCTCATCTAGTTAATATTACAAACCGGGATAACTCAAGCACCGGCATTGAGGATAATGTTGTGGACCAAACGATTGAAAGTCTCAATAAGCGAGTCAATGAGCTTGGTATCGCAGAAGCAGTTATTCAAAAGCAAGGCAAAAGACAAATATCAGTAGATATGCCAGGCATACAAGATATTACAAGAGCCAAATCGCTGATTGGTAAAACAGCGACATTAAAATTTCAACTTGTGGCTCCGCCATCAGCTCCCGGCACATTATTACGCAGTGACAAAGATGGTCATGAATATAATTTATACCCTGATGTTGCGCTCACTGGACAGTCGATTATTTATGCCAGTGCTAATGTTGGACAAAACGGCCCACAGGTTCAAATTCAGCTTGATAGTGATGCCGGCGCTAAGTTTAATCGTTTCACCCGCTCCCATATAAAGGAGCGTCTTGCTGTGACCTATGTTGAGCAGATTGATAATCCTGATTTTAATCCTAAGGTCGCTAATTCACCTCGCACGGTGATGAGGGAAACTGTTATAAGCGCTCCGGTTATTCAATCAGCCCTTGGCTTCTCATTTGTAATTAACGGTATTGGAGATTTAAAGGATGCAGAGGACCTAGCACTGCTTCTTCGCTCTGGTGCGCTTGCAGCCCCGATATCTATAGTAGAAGAAACAACAATCGGGCCCAGTCTTGGTGAAGCCAATATTGAAAAAGGCTTTAACTCTCTGGCGATTGGGTCACTTGTGGTAGTGATTTTTATGTTGATGTATTATAGATTTTTTGGTTTAGTCGCTAACTTAGCCCTCGTTGTTAATGTCTTGATGATCATATCTGCATTATCAATTCTCGGTGCAACACTGACACTACCAGGCATTGCGGGTATAGTGCTGACTGTTGGGATGGCTGTTGATGCTAACGTTCTTATATACGAGCGGATCAGGGAAGAAATAAGAAAGAAAGTCGGTGCATCTGAAGCAATTAAGATCGGATATGATAAAGCATTATCAACTATTGTAGATGCCAATCTAACAACATTGATTGTTGCACTCGTTCTGTTCGGTATGGGAAGTGGTACCATTAAAGGGTTTGCAGTGACGCTAACAATTGGATTACTTGCTTCGATGTACAGCGCAATTTTTGTTACCAGAGCAATTTTTGATTGTGTATACAGTCAATCAAATGAATCTAAATTATCGATTGGGATTTAATATGGAGTTTTTCAGAAAAACAAATATCGATTTTATGTCTTTAAGGACTCATGCGGCTTTTGTTTCTTTACTAATGGTTGTTGTATGCTCTTTTAGCATTTACCAATACGGCATACCTCTTGGCCTTGACTTTACTGGCGGGGTTCAAATTGAAATGCGTTTTCAGGACAGTGTTGACCCAGCAGTCATAAGGGAGCAACTTGCGCCAATTGCAATGTTAAGTGATGCTAAAGTACAAAACATTGGGACATCACATGATTTATTAATTCGAGCTGGGGCGAGTGATAGTAAAACAGTCAGCCAAATTACACAGATTTTAACCAAAAGTTTTCCTGATATGACAATAACCAGAAATGTGTTTATCGGCCCACAAGTTGGTGGCGCGATGTTTGAAAGTGGGTTAATGGCACTTCTGGTTGCGAGTTTGCTAACACTTGTTTATATCACCCTCCGCTTCGAATGGCGTTTTGCTGTTAGTGCAATCCTCGCTCTGGTTCACGACCCAATCCTTATACTGGGTCTTTTTAGTGTTATGAGAATTGAATTTGATCTTATCGGACTCGCTGCGTTACTCACTGTTTTTGGTTACTCGCTTAACGATACCATTGTGGTGTATGACCGAGTTAGGGAAAACTTTAGGAAGTATAAAACCATCCCTGTTGGCGAGATACTCAACGCCTCAATCAACCAAACATTATCAAGAACAATTATGACCTCCGGCTTAACCCTTGCTGTTGTAATGGCCTTATTATTATTTGGTGGTGATTCACTACAAGCATTTTCGTTTGCTCTGGTGATTGGTATTCTGATTGGCACATACTCTTCTATATACGTGGCTGGGGCATTTGCTATGTCAATTGGTCTCAAGCGTGATCACTTAATATCATCACGTAAACGTGCAACCGGTCCTATGGTGTAAATATGCAAACTCTCCTTGCCAGAAAATTATGGCCTTTATTTAAGAAGCTTGGTAGCTATGTCATCCAGGTATACGATCGAATTGATCTCAATGACAATAAATCAATCGCAATGGAAAACTTTGTCAACCGAACAGAGGAAGCAGTTTTTGAAGAAACGAAGGAATTTTTATGTGATCTGAGCGAGGAAGCAGAAGTTATTCATTCTCGTGACCTGGATCAGGAACAAATCCTCAAACCAAAATTGTGGGTCGTCACCCCTATCGATGGGAAAGAGAATTTAAGTTCTCAGATACCAATGATGACTCTTAATTTATCTCTTTTTGAAGCAGGTGAGCTTAAGTGTTCGATGGTTTATGACATTGTTAGTGATATCTTGTATTCTTCTCAGCCGAAAAAAGGCTCATTCTCAAATCAAGTACGTATACGTGCCAGATCCTCGATTGAGAGTGCTCTATATATTGATGATACAGCGAATCAAATATTAAGCAGTGTCTCAAGTAAATTCCCTCTTCATTCACGGTCAATTGGCTGCAGCTCTCTTGGCATCGCATGGACAGCGGCAGGAAAATCACTTATATATACAGGCCCTGCCAGTTCACTCACTCAATCACTACCTGCAATTATGATCGCACTTGAGTCAGGTCATTTAGTTCGATTAGTTGATGATAATCTCAATAGCCGCGAAATTGACATATTGGCCCTACCTAAAAATGAGCCAGGTAATCTAGTGATTGCCAGCCCACGTGTCTTAGGGACGATTCTGAGCTCATTATGACCTTGTTTGTTGTACTTGAGCGACCGACTCATCCCGGTAATATCGGTTCAGTCGCTCGTGCAATGAAAACTACTGGCTTTAGTAATCTTATCTTATATCAGCCAGAGCACTATCCACACCAGCAAGCTTCTCAGATGGCAACCCACGGCATCGGAATACTTGACAATGCATCAGTTATTGATGATCTTGATATGTTCCTTCTTGGGATGGATCTTGTTGTTGCTTGTAGTAAACGTCCTAGAAATATCCAAATTGACCACTATTCTCCTGATACTGCCGCCTATATGGTGCAGTCATCATTACAAAATGATGCCAATGTTGCCTTGCTGTTTGGTAATGAAACATCTGGTCTTGCTAACTCAACACTCAATTATGCAAATATATTGCTTGAAATTCCTATGGCGGACAGTGCGGACTCTCTTAATTTATCGCATGCAGTTCAGATTGTCCTCTATGAGCTTTTTAAGCTCGCGAATCAAAAGATCAATCTACCTCCACAACAAGAGATGCCTCTTGCCAGTGAGAAGCTTGCATTTGAGGAGCATCTTCATACCACGATTAAGCAGGCAGGACTGATTAAACATAGCAGCACTTTTTCAAAAATAAGATCTATGCTTAGGCGGATGCGCCCCGATAGACGTGAACTACAGTTGCTTTTTGGAATACTTAACGCAGCTCTTCCCCACCCTAATCCAAACAAAAAAGACGTATGATTTATTTTGACTATGCTGCTAGCACTCCAATATCAGAAGCATCTAAAGATGCTATTCTACAATGCCTATCATCGCCTTATTTGAATGCCAATCCAAATAGCACTGGCTATATCAATGGAATCCGCTCAAAGCAAGCCATAGAAACAGCCCGAAGTGATATTCTCGATGCGTTGGGCTTGTCTCAAACACATTATCTGATCTTTACCAGTGGCGCGACAGAGTCAATCAATATTGTTAACCAGGGGGCTTATAGGTCTTATAAACGATCACTACAACAATTACTGTGTATTCGTACCGATCATAAGGCTACAATTGCATGCATTGAAGGGATGAGGGATACAATTCAGACTAATATGATTGATGTTCACCCAACCGGTGAGATTAATTTCGAAAGTTTATCTCACCATCTAAGCAAAGGTCTATCTCTTTTAAATGTATGTGGCCTGAATAATGAAACTGGAGTGGAATCCCCACTTAACAACGTCTCACAGGTCGCTAAGAAATTCGGTGCACTTGTTCATATCGATGCCTCGCAAATGATCGGTAAAATGGCAATTAATGATCTTCATTGTGGGGATTTTATAAGTATAAGCAGCCATAAATTTTATGGGCCCAAAGGAATTGGTGCACTTGCTATCAAAAAAACAAGAAAGCTATCTGCGATATTCTTTGGCTCTGACCAAGAATATGCAATTCGCCCAGGAACACTTCCAACTCATCAGATTTTAGGTATGCATGCTGCGCTGGTGACAACAATTAAAGAATTTAAAAATACCTCTCAGAAGATAGCGAATTTCAGTTCACAGCTAAGAGCGTTCTTTGAGAGCCATGGGTGTGTGATAAATGGCAAAGATACCAATCCCTATATATTAAGTATTAGGCTCCCTGAGGCAGTTGATTTAGATAAGTTATCGCATGAATCAGCTGATAAAATTGCTTTCTCTTATGGCTCTGCCTGCCAGTCAAAGAGCATTCTACCTTCTCATGTTCTAACCGCAATGGGGCAAGAATCCTCGAAGGCGAGACGCACTATACGAGTTTCCTTAGGAGCTCAGACGTCTGAGGATCACTTGGATTATCTTTATCAATTTTTCTTATCATTTCTTTCGACATAGTTTCCCTCAGAGTGTGAAAATCACCAATACTCACCTCACCATTCGAGATCATCTCTGAAATCGTAACAACATCATGAACATAAAAATTGATAAACATTAATAATACTGAATAAACCATAAATCGGATTATCCTTGACTCATGTAGTGTCGTTCTATCCCAAACTTTATACAGCCAAAATCCGATCAATGCTATTGTTATATAAAGTTCTAACTCAAAAGACTGATCTTTAGGTAATAGCATATCTAAAAAAATTATAAAAAAGGCAGCAATTGCACCATAGACAAAAGGAAAAACAAAAAGAACCATTGATAACCGTGGCTTTTCACTGATAAATAAATAGTGTAGCAATACCCTGTCCAATACGAGATTATCTATTATGAGTGATCCTAAAGAATTGTGCAATAAATCTTGATTTTTAAGTAAAAATCAATATGATGTCCTAAAAGATAGGAAATTCATATGCAAAGAACGTTATCAATTTTAAAGCCTGATTCTGTCACAGCCGGGAACATTGGTGCAATTATTCAACGATTTGAAAGTAACGATTTCAAAGTTATCGGCCTGAGGATGCAAACGCTTAGTATTGAAGAAGCAAGTGACTTTTATGCAATACATAAGGATAGACCGTTCTTTTCTGGTTTAATTGACTTTATGACAAGTGGACCTGTTGTTGTTATGGCGTTATCTGGTGATAATGCTGTAGTTAGAAATAGAGAGTTGATGGGGCCAACAAATCCATCAGATGCACCAAAGGGAACCATTAGAGGTGATTTTGCAAAAAGCATTGATGAAAATGCTGTTCATGGAAGTGATTCAGTTGAAAATGCCGCCATTGAAATTGACTTCTTTTTTAGCCACGACGAGTTAATTAGTGACGAGTAGTATTCTTAGCTTGGATCGCAATGCGCTAGAGGGAGCCCTATTTGAAATGGGGTTTCCCTCTTATAGAGCTCAACAAATTATCAAATGGCTTCATCAACATCAGATTAAAACTTTTGATAAGATGCACAACCTACCGAAACTGCTTCGCCAACAACTAGAAGAAGCATTTACACTCGAGGATCTGGGTATAAACCACGAGCATGTAAGTAAAGATGGAACAGTTAAGTGGCTACTAAAAGTTGATGAACAAAATTCCATTGAGACGGTTTATATTCCTGAGTCCAATCGTGGCACCTTGTGCATCTCATCACAGGTTGGCTGTGCACTGGATTGTAGTTTTTGCTCAACAGGCAAGCAAGGATTCAACCGCAATCTTACTACTGGTGAGATTATCTCTCAACTTAGAATAGCTAAACAGCGCCTGTGTGCAATTAATCCAACACAAAAACACCCTATCACAAACGTGGTGATGATGGGGATGGGTGAGCCACTTGCCAATGAGAAAAACTTATATCCTGCGCTTCGGCTTATGCTCGATGATCATGCATATGGCCTTGCCTATAGAAGAGTAACTGTATCCACCTCTGGAATCGTTCCTGCAATGAAGCGTATGAATAGTGAACTACCTCAAATAGCTCTGGCGGTATCTCTTCATGCAGCAAATGATCAATTACGTGACCAATTGGTGCCAATTAACAAAAAATACCCGCTTGAACAGCTGATGGCAGTTTGTAACAGCTATTATGAGGGACAAAGAAAAAGACAAATCACCTATGAATACGTAATGTTAGACGGGATTAACGACAGCAAGGATGACGCGCGAGCGCTGAAAAAGTTACTAAAACGAGCCCCAGGGAAAATTAACCTGATACCATTTAACCCTTTCCCGAATACTTCTTACAAACAAAGCCCAGCAAAACGTATCGATCAATTTAGAGATATACTTAACGATACATATATTACAACTGTAAGAAAGACCAGAGGAGATGATATTGCAGCGGCTTGTGGACAACTAGCAGGCGATATCACAGATAAAGCACGCAGAAGAATCAAGATCTACGAGAAGACCTCGCAGTAGAGTAAACCTGGGCAATATAAACTTGAGAGTAATTTGCCGCAGCTTCTATAATCAATTTTTTAGTCTTATGTGGCAAGTCATACAATATTTCCTTTACGTAGCCAACTTTTAATCCGTCTAATGTCAATGGACTTGCTTGTGTGAAGACAAGGTCTCCAACTTTAATTACAGCCGATTCAGGAATATTTCCAGAAATCGCGGATGAGTTAGAATAACCTGAAACTAACGTTTGATATTTTCCATTAATCTTAACTGGAATGGTTGAATCTTTGTCATATATGGTTATGGCTTGGTAGCCATCTGATTGGTTACCAATTACGCGGCCCAGATAAATACTGCCAGAGCACAGTACAGTATTTGCTCTGGCAAGATCAGAATCAATAATAAACCGGCTAATATTACCCTGAGCAAGATGATAATAGGTGTCGACATTGGCGACGAGAAGGTTGTTTCTATGGCGAGGCATTTTGAGAATTCCTCTAATTTTATTATATTTTGATTCTGTTTGTTTCAACTCAGCTACTTGGAACTCAAGTGTTTCGATTCTTTTGAGGTATTCTTTAGTGTTAGGGTCGTTAACAAATTGGTTAGCGTATTTGTGAAAAGTATTAACAAGAGGGTTGCCTTGAGAAATAATCGCGCTGACAAGAATCAGGGTAGATACAATCAATCCTAACCATCCATAGTTTCTAGCAGCGGGACTAAATAAACTTCTTGTCATCACTCAGAACTCAAGAATTCCAAATTCTCAGGTGTCAATTTTTCTAAAACCTCACCGCCGCCTCGTGCCACACAGGTAAGTGGATCCTCTGCGACAAATACCGGTAAACGCGTCTCCTCTGAAATTAACTGGTCAAGGCCGTTGAGAAGTGCCCCGCCACCGGTTAATACAATACCTTTTTCTTCGATATCAGCCGCCAATTCTGGTGGCGATGCCTCTAATGAATTACGAATGGCATCAAGCATCGAGGATAATGGATCCTGAAGCGCTTCTAGCATATCATTACTGTTAACAACAATACTTCTAGGCACTCCCTCAACAACATGTCTTCCACTAATCTGCATTTCTTTCACCTCTGAGGATGGAAAAGCAGTTGCAATGGTTTTCTTGATTTTTTCTGCTGTTGCTTCCCCAATTAGGCAGGAGTAATTTCGTCTAACGTAATTGATAATTGCCTCATCAAAGCGATCTCCACCCACGAGTGCAGACTGCGCATGCACAATTCCGTTAAGAGAAATTATAGCTACCTCTGTTGTTCCACCACCGATATCTACAACCATCGATCCATGTGCGGCTTCAACAGGTAAGCCTGCCCCGATAGCAGCTGCCATTGGCTCATCTATAAGATAGACATTGCGTGCACCTGCGCCCATTGCAGATTCTTTTATGGCTCTTCTTTCGACTTGAGTTGAACCGCAAGGTACACAGATAATGATCTCAGGGGCAAGTGCCATAAAACCATCTCTGTTTACGCTATGAATAAAGTGCTGGAGCATTGCCTCTGTGATATTGAAATCAGCGATCACACCATTTCTTAACGGCCGGATAGCTTCTATATATTGTGGCGTTTTACCAAGCATATTCTTTGCTGCATCACCGATAGCACAAACATATTTTTGGTTTTTTCTTACATCGTGCTTTAGTGCAACGACTGAGGGCTGGTTGAGGACAATGCCTTTGCCTTTTTTATAGATAACAGTGTAGGCAGTCCCAAGATCGATTGAAAATCGATTTGCGTATTTACTCAAAATTCTTCCAAATACCATCAGATGTTCCAAATAAGGATGTTAAGTACAATCTATACCAAAACTTTTGTTGACACAAATAATATCTCGTTTAATATGTGTGTGTTACTAAGAAGGAAACATATGTCCATCAGCAATAATGATATTTCACAAAAAATTATCGATGAAACAGCTGCACTAGCAAAGATAAAAATAGATGATGATGAACGTCTTGCTGTTAAGGATAAACTCGATCGGATCTTTACACTTTACCAAGTGATGAATGACTGTGACACTAACTCAGTTAGCCTTGTTGATCTTCAGGTCAATTTAATCAGTCAGCTGCGCGAAGATACTGTAACAGAGCACGATGAAACCAGTCACTTAGCCGAGAACTTCAAATCGTTTAACGCAGAGACGAATATGTTTGAAGTACCGAAAGTCATCGAGGAATAATCATGTTGTTTAATAAATCAATATCTCAGATTCATGATATGCTCGTTAATCGTGAAATAAGTGCTACTGAGCTCACGAAATATTATCTGAAGCGCATTAACCATTATGACAAGCAGCTTCAATCATTTATCCACTTAGATGAGGATAAGGCGCTTGAGTATGCTCTAAAGGCGGAGCAAATGTTTGCAGATAACTCATACACTCCATTGACAGGCATCCCTGTTGGTATGAAAGATCTATTTGTAACGAAAGATATGCCCACTACTTGTGGCTCAAAAATGTTAAAAGGTTATATGTCTCCATTTAATTCCACTCTGGTAGAACGATTTTTATCTGCAGGCGGCGTTATGGTCGGTAAAAATAATATGGATGAATTTGCAATGGGTTCCTCTAACGAGACATCCTACTACGGCGAATGCAGAAATCCGTGGAATACTGAATACGTACCAGGTGGCTCATCGGGCGGTTCAGCATCGTGTGTTGCAGCGAGGATTGCAACAGCATCGATTGGAACTGACACAGGTGGATCAATCAGACAGCCAGCTTCTTTTTGCGGTGTTACTGGTATCAAACCCACCTATGGTAGAATTTCTCGCTATGGCATGGTTGCCTTTGCCTCAAGCCTTGACCAAGCTGGCCCAATTGCACCTTCTGCTGAGGACTGTGCGATTCTTCTTAATCACTTGTCAGGATTTGACAAAATGGACTCAACCAGCTCAAGAATGGAAAAGCCTGATTTCACATCAGGGCTGAATAAGTCCTTAGAAGGGCTAACAATTGGTATCCCTGAGGAGTTTTTCTCTGATCAGCTTGATAAGCGTTGTGCTGCTCTGATCGATGAGGCAAAGAAGGAGTTAACAGCTTTGGGAGCACAATTCCGTTCAATTCACTTGCCTAACTTGAAATACTCAGTAGCAACTTATTATGTAATCGCGCCCTGTGAAGCATCATCGAATCTCTCGCGCTTCGACGGAGTCAGATACGGTCACCGATCTGAGCAGTCTGAAACGCTGGAAGAAATGTATGTTAACTCACGAACAGAAGGCTTTGGTGAAGAAGTCAAACGAAGAATAATCGTTGGCACGTTTGCGTTATCCTCTGGTTATTATGATGATTACTATCAAAAAGCTCAAAAGATTCGTCAAGTAATTCGCAATGACTATCTCACTGCCTTTCGTGATGTTGATGTCATACTTTGTCCTAGCACACCGGGCACTGCTTTCAAAATTGGCGAAAAGATTGATGACCCAATTAGTATGTACCTTGCAGACATCTTTACAATTTCTGCCAACTTAGCGGGTCTTCCTGCACTATCAATGCCGATTGGATTTATTGATGAATTACCCTATGGGTTACAGCTTGTCGGTGATCGATTTTGTGAAAAACAGCTGCTGCAGGTTGCGCACCAGTACCAACAGGTGACACAGTGGCACAACAAACATCCTGAAGAGTTTGGAGAAATTGCATGAATCGCGCAATTGTAATTGGATTAGAAGTACATATACAACTGGCTACACAAACGAAAATATTCTCTGGAAGCTCAACAAAATTTGGGACGAAAGAAAACTCCCAGGCATCACCCGTTGATCTGGCTCTTCCTGGAACATTACCAGTAATTAATATTGAAGCAATCAATCAGGCACTAATTTTTGGCCTGTCAACTGGCTCTAAAATAAACTCTAGAAATGTTTTTGCCAGAAAGAATTATTTCTACCCTGACCTTCCAAAAGGTTATCAAATCACTCAGCATCATGCACCGATTTTGATTGGTGGTGAAATCCCGATTGAGCGAGCAGATGGCAGCACGAAGACAATTAGAATCCATCATTCTCATCTTGAGGAGGACGCTGGAAAGTCAATTCATAGCCTGCAAGGTAAAACAGGGATTGATCTTAACCGGGCAGGCCAGCCACTGCTTGAAGTTGTATCAATGCCGGATATGTATTCAGTTGAGGACGCCATTGCTTATCTTAAAAAGCTGCACCATCTTGTAATGTATATTGGTATCTGTGACGGTAATATGCAAGAGGGGTCATTTCGCTGCGATGCGAATATCTCTCTCAGAGCTGATGAATCTGCTCCTTTTGGAACCAGAGTTGAAATAAAGAATCTCAATTCATTCAAGTTTATTGAGAAAGCATTGAAATATGAAATTAAGCGCCAAAATCTCCAGCTGGACAAGAATGAACCAATAACACAAGAGACTCGATTGTATAATGAGGCGACTGAGCAAACCCGATCTATGCGTAAAAAAGAAGACAGTCACGACTATCGCTACTTCTCGGAACCTGATCTACCTACGCTTATTATTGATGATAAGTACATAGAGTCCTTTAAAAATAAAATGCCCGAACTGCCAGCTGCAAGAGTTGAGAGGTATATAAACACATATGAGCTCAGTGAATATGATGCAAAAGTGCTTGTTTCACAACGTGATATTGCAAATTACTTTGATAGTGTGATTAATACCAATTCATCTCTATCACCAAAATTAGTTGCCAACTGGATTATTGGACAACTTCTCAGCCTAATTAATAAAGCGCAAATTCAATTTATTGATTTCCCTGTTCCATTCTCCGATTTTTGTGTGCTGATTGATCGGATTCAGTCAAATGAGATTTCTCAAACTGCAGGAAAAACGGTGCTTGAACAATTATGGGCGCAACAAGGCAGTGTCGATGACATTATATCCAAGAATAATCTCTCTCAAATCTCTGACCCAGATGTTCTTAATAATATGATTGATGAGGTGATCGCAAATAGCCAATCTCAGTATGAGGCATATATGTCAGGCAAAACAAAATTGTTCGGTTATTTTGTTGGTCAGGTTATGAAAGCCTCTCATGGTAAAGCAAATCCAAAACTATTAAACGAGCTTCTAACTAAAAAGCTTGGCAACCCGGTCTAAATTTTTATGCTATATTTTATACACTCCGTTCCATATTTTATGGTTTTTAAGGCGGATTCATGGAGATGCAATGAAATTGTCTAAGGAAGATAACTATCAAATCGGCATGTTTATGGTCATGCTCGCTATTATGTTTTACTCCTATGAGTACTTTTTAAGAGTTGTACCATCTGTCATGATTAACTTTTATAAGCATGATTATGGTATTTCTGACAAGGGTATCAGCTTTATTGCAACTGCTTACTTCCTTTCTTACACCCCGCTTCAGCTTTTTGTCGGATCTATTGCTGATACCTTTGGTGTGAGAGTCCTTTTATTATTCTCGGTGATGATTTGCGTTGTTGGGGTCCTTGTCTCTGCAACATGTCTTGCAATGCCTGCAATCACTCCTTATGTTTTTGAATTGACTGTACTTGGCCGTTTTTTTATTGGATTTGGATCAGCTTTTGCGTTTGTTGCTGTGATGAAAACAGCGAGAGAATGGCTGCCTAACAAATACTTCCCGACCATATCAGGCATGACAACAAGTCTTGGAATGCTAGGAGCAATTAGTGCCCAAACTCTTTTTCCCGTCCTGTTTCTTTTGATTGGTGAAGCAAATTCACTCTGGGTAATGACGATAATTGGCATCATTTTATACCTAGCAACTCATTATTACATGTTCGATCACCCCTCACATTTTAAAATACAAAGAACTAATCAGATAAGTAGCCTTTTCAAGGCACTTTATCATGTTATTAGCATACCTCAAATCTGGGTCAATGGCTTGATTGGTGCAGCAATGTTTATGCCAACAGTTATTTTTAGTGACCTGTGGGCACCTAAATTCTTTGAAGATGTTGATCATATTGCACACCCTGTTTCGGGCGTTGTCTCAAGTATGCTATATTGGGGATGGATTGCTGGTTCTCCTCTTGTCGGTCTTTTATCAAGCTTCATCGGCAAACGCCGAATCATTATACAAGTCTCATCATTACTAGCGGCGATTACAATCACTTTCATTATTTACTACCCTATTTCTAATCCATGGATTGTTGGTAGTGTTATGTTTCTAATGGGGCTATTTTGCTCGGCACAGATTTTAACATTTGCTGTTGCAAATGACATTGTTGAGGAAAAATATGTTGCATCAGGAATTGCTGTAACAAATATGCTTATCATGTGCTCAGGTTTTCTCCAGCCCTACATCGGTCAATTACTACAAGACTCAGCTTATAATGAGCAGATGTTTAATGCCGATGGATTTAGGCAGGCTCTCATGGTTATGCCAAGTGCGATGATGCTTGCTTTTCTTCTGTCATTTATGCTCAAAGAAAGTGCCAGTAACAATAAACATCATTAACTACCCTGTAGATATTTGTGATTAATAACGTTAAAATTTATAACAAGAGGTAATCATGCAAGTATTAATTAAGACCTATGGCTGTCAGATGAACAGCTACGACTCAGAAGCGATGTTCAATATCCTAAGAGAGAAATTCTCTGCTCAGGCAACTGACTCTGTTGAACTTGCTGATCTGGTGATTTTAAATACCTGCTCTATCCGAGAAAAAGCCGAAGAAAAGGTATTCTCAGAGCTGGGTCGCTGGCGCAAACAAAAAGAGAAAAATCCTGACCTTATTGTGGGAGTCACAGGCTGTGTTGCGTCTCAGGAAGGCGAATCGATTATTAAAAGAGCGCCTGTTGTTGATTTTGTGCTTGGCCCACAAACGATCCACCGTTTAGGTGACATGGTCAGTAAACATCGTAAAAAGCCACAAAAACAAGTAGATGTTAGTTTCCCGGCTATTGAAAAGTTTGATCATCTGCCAAAGCCCCGGCCATCTGGGGTTAATTCCTATGTTTCAATTATGGAAGGTTGTAATAAATATTGTTCATTTTGTATTGTTCCATACACACGTGGCGAGGAGGTTTCACGACCCTTTAAAGACGTAATTAAAGAAGTGGTCGCCTTGGCTGAAAACGGAGTAAAAGAGGTTAATTTACTCGGTCAGAATGTTAACGATTACTATGGCCAACTTGATGATGGCGTAGGTGACCTTGCGCTACTTATTCATTATGTGAGTGCTATTGAAGGGATCGAAAGGATACGATTTACAACATCACACCCGAATGCATTTACGCGGGAATTAGCGCAGGCGTACGCAGAAGAGCCTAAGTTAGTGTCTCATTTACACTTCCCTGTTCAAAGTGGCAGTGATCGGATACTGACTGCTATGAAGCGCGGCTATGGTGCCTCTGAGTATCTTGATAAGATCGCTATGATAAAAGAAGCCCGGCCCAATATTGCTTTCTCATCTGATTTCATTGTTGGATTCCCTGGAGAAACTGAACATGATTTCCAGCAGACAATGGATTTAATTGATAAGGTTCAGTTTGATGTATCATTTAGTTTCATCTACAGCCCAAGGCCTGGCACACCTGCGGCTTCTTTAGAAGATAACACCCCCTTATCTGTAAAAAAGGAGCGCCTAGCACTGCTTCAAGAAAAATTACTTCATTACTCAACTATGCACGCGCACTCCATGAAAGGAAAAACTTTCCCCGTGCTTATTGAAGGCATGGACCGAAAAACGCGTAAATTTTTACAAGGACGCACAGAAAATAACCGAGTTGTACTCGTTCCTGGGCAAAAAAATTACATTGGATCAGTGATAAATGTAGATATTACTGAAATTTGTGCTAATACCTTAAGAGGAAGGGTAAATAACCTCAGTACTAAACAGCCAATGGAAGAATTTTGTGAAGCTACGGAAATCTGAAAAATTTATTGAACTTAAGCCACATTCAAATCAAGCACTTCTGGTCTTATGTGGGAGTTTAAATAAAAATCTACAATTTATTGAAAATACTCTATCGGTCACGATCACAAATAAAGGCTTTAATTTTAAGATTAGCGGACACGATAATGGTGTTTCGCGCGCGAAAAGAATCTTATTAGAGCTGTATCGCCAAATTTTATCAACTGATCAAATGGTTCTTGATGAGAAAGATATCCATCTAGAGATGTGTGACCACACATCCAATAAACCAGCTAAAAAAGAAAAGAATCTTGGCAGTAAAGAGCCTAGAAATGACAGCCAGAAAAAATACCTTGATACAATTATGCAACAGGTCGTTACTATTGGCACGGGTCCAGCAGGAACTGGTAAGACCTATGTTGCAGTTATGGCTGCGCTACAGTGCTTAAAGAATCAAGAAGTAGACCGGCTTATTATTTCACGCCCTGCTGTTGATGCAGGTGAAAAATTAGGCTTTCTTCCAGGTGACCTCACACAGAAAGTGGACCCATACCTTCGCCCGTTATACGATTCATTATATGATCTATGTGGTCCTGAGCAAACAACCGACTGGATAGACAAAGGCAAGATAGAAATTGCGCCGCTTGCATTTATCCGGGGGCGAACTTTTAACCGTTCTTTCATTATCCTTGATGAGGGACAAAATGCGACATCAGCTCAGATTAGAATGCTACTAACCCGTATTGGCTATAGTTCTAAGTGTATTATTACCGGTGATCTCACACAAACTGATTTGGTCAATTCATCTGAGAGTGGGTTATCAGAAGCAATCGAAGTATTGAAGTACATTCAACATGTCGGTATTTATAACTTCAGCGTTAAAGATGTTGTTCGGCACCCTATCGTAAAACAAATAATTGAGGCCTACGACCTATATCATGGACAATAATATATCCATTATTGATCCTGAGGATCAGCTCCCTGAAAAAGCGGTTTTTATGCATTGGTGCAACACAGTGAGTACTGAATTAAAGCAACTGTATAATGTAACATTTATTGCCCACAATTCTCTTGCTATGTCGGCGCTAAATGGGAAATATAGGGGGAAATTTTACCCAACCAATATACTAACATTCCCGCATGAAGATAAAGATAATATTATTACAGGTGATATCTACTTATGTCATGATATCGTTTTAAAAGAGGCATTATCTGATGGCATTGATATAAATGACCATTATGCCCATCTTACGACACACGGCCTACTTCATCTTATTGGCCTAGATCACCAAAATCCAGCTAGCCAACAAGCAATGGAACAACTAGAAGTCAAAATCCTCTCACAACTTGGAATCAACAACCCTTATGAAAAATTTAATTAGTGCTCTTAAGCAATTCGCATTCTCAGATCCTGAAAGTCGAAAGATTATCCATAAGTCGCTAGATAGCTGGTTACAAAACAAGCTAATCGAACATCATGAATATGAATTGATTCTATCTGTTTTGCAGTTCTCACAACTCCAGGTTCGTGATGTAATGATCCCCCGCTCCCAAATGGTTGCTTTATCATCTGATGATTCAATAGATCAGCTACTGTCAATTATTAATATACATCAGCACTCACGTTACCCAGTTTGGGATTCTGACAGTAAAGATTCCATTGCGGGTCTTATTTTAGCTAAAGATTTAATAAATACAGACCTAAAAAAAGCACATATCAGTACTCTTGTAAGAAAACCCGTTTTTGTACCAGAATCTCAACGACTCGACACCTTACTTCGATCGTTTAAACTTTCTCATATCCATATGGCAATTGTTGTTGACGAATTCGGAAGTGTATCAGGACTAATCACAATTGAGGATGTGCTTGAGCAAATTGTTGGTGATATCGAGGATGAACATGATGATCAGTCTGAGCAAGAGCCCATTAAGAATATTAATGGAGCAACATTTGTACAGGGGAATTTTCATATTTCTGATTTCAACGCTCATTTCAATACAGAGCTTGATACATCAGAATTTGATACAATCGCGGGTATCGTTGCAAAGCATTTTGGGAAGATTCCAGCACAAGGTGATTGTATTGAAATACAGAACATTAAATTTAAAGTGCACCACGCTGATAAAAAGCGTATTATATCACTTGAGGTTATGCTTTTAGGTCAGTAGTTCAATGTGGCTATTCTTATTTCTCTCCAATTATCCTTTTTGGCAATGGTGGGCGCCATTTGTTTGGCTTACTTTATGGTTTAGAAAAGAGCACATTAGTCCAATTTCCTACTCTTCAATTTTTGGCATTTTCGTTCTTTTTCATCTTTTTCAATATTATTGGATTGTCTACCCCCTGGTTGATAACCTGAAAGTAAACTATGCGCTTGCTACTATTGGCGTTCTATTTATAATCACAGTGCACTCTTTGTATATCCCTTTATTGATCGCAATAAGAAGAAATTCAGCTGTTTTGAAAAATTTCCCTGTCATCTCTTGGGTTATGTTATGGCTAACTTTTGAGTGGTTAAAAATTAACTCATTGGGTGGATTTCCCTGGGGATCATTTGCACTTAGTCAGATTGATGCATTCTATGCATCATTTACTTTCCCCATTTTGGGCGCATCTGGAACATGTGCAGTAATTGCACTACTTTCTGGGCTATTTGCATCTTCACGCTATCTACTATCACTTTTCGTAGTCTTAGTAATCGCTTTTGTTGCCTACCCGCTTGAAAGACCAGCGCCCCTAGATAAAAGCTGGCTTGTCAGAGCATACCAGATACAGTTCAACCCAAAAGAAAGCGGTGAACTTGATCGGGCAATTACGCTGCTTAAAAATGCGCAACAAACACCTGCCATTAATGTCTTTCCTGAAGGGATTGTAAGTATCTCATCAAATGACTTAGAGTATCTTAAAGAAAGTCCTTCTCTGCTTGATATCTCCAATCCACACCCCGGGACACTCATATTTGGCGCAAATATCAAAAGCGGGGATGTGGTTCATAATACTGCACAAATTGTGTCATCACATGGAAAAACAGATGGCATCAAAAAGGTTCACCTGGTTCCATTTGGTGAACAAACGCCAATTGGATTTAAATGGTTAGGTGATATTTTAGGCTACAATCCCATGTTTCAGCCAGGTGAAATGATGCTTCCTGTCAAACTAAATGGTGAAATGGTTGATATATTTATCTGCTATGACGGATTCTACCCAGATATGATCCCAACATCACAAAGTGCGGTAATGATTCTTATTTTAGATGATCATTGGTTTCGATCTGGACCATTAAGAGAGATCCATTTTAGACAAGCAAAGTTATTAAGCCAAACCTATCTCAAACCGATTTTATCTGTCGGATCAGATGGGATTACAGGGCTACTTGGTCCTCATGGTGAGAAGTATCATATGGCAAAAAAAGAAGTTGGCTTTTTATCTACACAATTACCTCTTTATTCACCATCAAATGTATGGCACTTTAAACTATTTCATCAACTTGTGCACACTATCGCAATGGTAATGCTTGCCATTATCCCTTTTGAGAGTTTATGTGTTTTTTTCTCAAGACGATGGATGACAGGAGCCGATACGATTAAAAGGAGACATTCGTTTGATGAAACACCTAAAAAATAGCACTGCCATATGCACAGTATTCTTAACGACCCTTATGGGATGTTCTGATGCTGAGATTATCGACTCGCCAAATGCTGTGATTGATTGGGGCTCAACGCCGAGTAATATTACTAGATCAGTTAAAGCTCACTTTGCCAGTTCAGTCTCAAAGAAGCATGCCAGTGTAAGGATAAAGAAGACGACAAAAAGTGACATAGATTATTATGAGCTTCGTATAAGCTGCTCAAGCAAAAAACACAGTAATCAAACCATAGTGTACAGTGAGAAACCGAATGTTGAGCTGGGTAATAATCAGATCAATAGCTCAGCTGCAAAATTTCTTGCGCGACAGATAATTATTTATACTAACTCTATTTGTTAAAATTATCTTCTAACTCCAGCTCTGGCACTGGCTGCACATTTTTAGCCTTAGGAGCTTCATCCTGCTCAGCCTTCTTCAATTCATAGCGAGAAAATTCATCAATTCCAGAAGATCTGAGAACCTCTTCATCAATAAAGTTCTCCCCTGTTTGGCCAAATGCATTTTTAGAAAGCAATACTTCACAGGCATCGGCAAGAATAGAGGCAGATCGGTGCTTTCCAGAGGTGTCTTCATATGTACCACTGATTACATTACATGTATCTGGCGCATCAATCGTTGTTTTTGGCCATAGCGTATTGATTCTTAAGCTAGGATTCTCACTAGACATACCAGAGAAAAGCATGCCACAGAGATAGCGTGTCGCCGTGTAAGGTAAATGTGCACCAAGCCAGTTAGGATCAAGGTTAATAGGTGGACAAACACCGATAACTTGCTTTATAGAACTTTCATTTAAGTACTCGAAGGAATGTTTAACCAGATGCCATACCGATAGTGCGTTCACCTGATACATTAGGTTAAATTGATCTGTTGTTACGTCTAGACTCGGGGACAAATTAATAACAGCAGCATTATGAATGATCGCATCAATTGATTTAAAATCATTATATATTTTCTTTACGCACTCTTTGATAGAAGATTCTTCCTTAATGTCACAGCTTACAAAATGGATATCAAAATCATCGAATTTATTATCAGAAATAAAATTGTCAAATGATTTAAGTGCAGATCCGAGCAAGACAACCTTTGCTTCGCTTTGTGCAACTTTTCGTGTTATTTCAAGACCGATACCGCGGGTACCGCCGGTAATTACAACAACCTTACCATCTAAACTCATATGCGTCATCCTTATTTCATCGATAATTTACATTTTTTTATATGACTTTTCAACATAAATTAGTAAGAATAATAGACATAGATATTTACTTAGACTATAATTAAATAAGGAGTTTTGTAATGAACAATTTAACTATTGCTTTAAATGATGTCAGAACAAGTGACAGCGCTGTTAATTCTGTGCTAAGAAACACGTATTTTCTGTTATCCCTTTGCTTGCTGTGCTGCGCAGGATCCACTTATTTGAGCGTCGCAGTTGGCGCAACCAGTCCTGGCTTTCTATTGATGATTGCAGGAGTTTACGGACTACTGTTCCTTGTTCATGCAACTGCTAACTCAGCAACTGGCATTCTGAGCTGCTTGTTGTTCTCTGGATTTATGGGCTACACTCTTTCACCAATTATTGGATTAACACTGAAGTTCCCCGCAGGCGCTTTTATTCTCTTCACAAGCATCACTACCACTGGTCTTGTATTCTTATCTCTCTCCGCCTATGTGTTGCAAACTCGCCAAGACTTTTCTTTTATGAACGGCATGATCTTCGCGGGATTTGCATCCACATTTGGCCTAATGCTGCTTAATATGCTAATGGGCGGCATACCTGGGATGTTTCTAATTGTATCAGCCATGATAGCTCTATTATCATCTGCATCAATAATGCTACACACAAGCATGATAATCAACGGCGGTGAGCGTAATTATATTCTTGCTACTGTGTCTCTTTTCGTTTCTCTCTATAACCTATTCATATCTATACTCCATATCCTGTTGATGTTTTCAGGCAGCAACAGAAACTAATCCTTATCTCTCCGAGGACATTATGCCAGGCAGGACGCCTGGCTTCTTTTTATGTGATGGTTTTCAAGCCACCCATGTATGGAATCAAAGCTTGTGGCACATTTATCGAGCCATCACTATTTTGGTTATTTTCAAGAATAGCAACCAGTGTTCGACCGACTGCAAGCCCACTGCCGTTTAACGTATCTAACAAAATAGGCTTTTTAATATTTTCGTCCCTATAACGGGCTTTCATTCGTCTTGCTTGGAACTGACCAAAATGACTGCATGAAGAGATTTCCCTATATTTATTTTGTGAGGGCATCCAGACCTCTATATCGTATGTCTTGGTAGCAGAAAACCCGAGGTCCCCACCACAAAGAGCGACCACACGATAAGGAAGCCCTAGTTTTTGTAGAATCGCCTCTGCGTTATTTGTTAGTGACTCAAGCGCATTTTCAGCCTCACCCTGAGCGACAAAATTAACAAGTTCAACCTTCTCAAACTGATGCAGCCTAATCATGCCCCGAGTATCTTTACCATACGCACCGGCCTCTCTTCTGAAGCAGGCGGTATATGCGACATATTTAATCGGTAAATCAGCCTTATTTAAAATATCATCACGATGTAAATTAGTAACAGGAACTTCAGCTGTTGGTATAAGTGATAATCCATCTTCATTTAGACTGAATTGATCTTCGGCAAATTTTGGAAGCTGCCCTGTTCCTACCATACACTCAGTTTTCACAAGCTGTGGTACATTAACTTCTTGATAGCCATGCTCATTAGTGTGCGTGTCTAGCATAAAGTTAATAAGCGCACGATTTAACTTTGCAAGATTACCTTTGAGTACAACAAATCGGCTTCCACTTAACTTGGCCGCTTGATCAAATGCAATTCCTTTGAGGGCCTCTCCAAGGTGCACATGATCTTTTATCTCAAAGTCAAAGGCCCGGATTTCGCCATGACTTCTTATTTCAATGTTATCATCTTCGTCTTTTCCATCTGGCACACTATCATCAGGCACATTAGGTATATCAAGGTAGATATCTGTTAATTGTGCTCTTACCTGTTCAAGTGTATCTGCGATCGACTTAATTCGTTCGTTAATTTCACTAACCTTATTCTTTAGCGGGCTGACATCCTCAGTTTTAATCTTCTTAGCAATATCTTTAGAGAGCTGATTTCGCTCCGCCTGAAGTGATTCAGTTTCAAGCTGAAGCTTCTTTCTATTCTCCTCAAGATCGTTTAGTGCATCTATATCAAGCTGATAGCCCTTTTTTGACAGCTTCTTTAATGTCTGGGCAATTAATTCCTCTTTAAATACTTGTGGGTCATTCATTGTATATCTCCATATTTAATTAGTTCTATCTTTTTATCAAAAACTGGAAGTATATCATTTGCCTCAACAGTCTTTGAATCATTAAACTTTTCAAACAATACCATAAATTTGACGCCTTCCGACTCCCATGTCAGCTGATACGGCCGTTTGAACCGATAGCAAATAATAATCTTTTCGTCTCCCGCATAGGACTTCAAGTGGGTACAAGCGTCCTGACTTGTGATTTGATAGATCGAGCTAATCTTATCATTATTTTTGTACAAAAGCTCTAGTGCTTTTATTTGCGGCGGTATATGCTCATAATATATCACCTGGTTAATGTTTTTGTTATAGCGCCAAATGCCATCTTGGTTAACAAAATAAATCTCATTGCCAGTCTGCCATTTCAGCCCCACATTTTTTTTAACAGTAAGTATTCCCTCGCTACGAGATATAATATCGTCCTCTTGAGTGGTTTGGGTAATAACCTTCGAGGTGAATTGAGTGTAATGCATGACACTGCCATGGCAGCTAACAACTAATAGGATAAGCAGAAGTCTATTCATTGCTTTGCACAAGAACTTTTCTTGTACCACTAACGCCAGGATCACTGACAACCCCAGCTTTTTCCATTGCCTCAACAATATTGGCCGCACGGTTATATCCGACTCGTAGTTTTCTCTGGACACTTGACACACTTACTTTTTGTGAAGAAACAACAAATTCGACTGCTTCGTCATACAGTGGATCACTGATCTCTGCATCACATTTTGATGTCTCTGCGGATTCCTCGCTATGGAATATATCAATATAATTTGGAGAGCCGCCCTGCTTTAACTGCTTACATACCCGGTTAACCTCATCATCACTGACAAACGCGCCATGAATCCGAACAGGAATTCCACTTCCTGGCGGCAAATATAACATATCCCCATTACCTAATAGCTGTTCTGCACCCTGCTGGTCGAGAATAGTTCTCGAGTCGATCTTACTTGACACTTGAAATGCAATCCTTGTCGGAATATTTGCTTTAATCAGACCAGTAATAACATCAACAGATGGGCGCTGTGTTGCAAGTATAATGTGTATTCCCGATGCCCTGGCTTTTTGAGCTAGTCGGGCGATCAGCTGCTCAATCTTCTTCCCAACTACCATAATCAAATCAGCAAACTCATCCGCCACAACAACAATGTGCGGAAGACACTCAAGCTCCACGCCCTGAAGTCGATCTTGAAACTGTTCATTGGCACTGTCAAAAAGACTCTTTCCTGCTTTTTTTAGCTTTTTAACCTTTTCATTGTATCCGGCAATGTTTCTAACACCCAGTGCTGCCATAAGCATATAGCGCCGCTCCATCTCTTCAACGCACCAGCTCAGTGACTGTGCTGCAAGATTCATATCAGTAACAACCGGTGTAAGCAAATGGGGGATATCCTGATAAACAGACAATTCGAGCATTTTGGGGTCAATCATAATTAGCTTCAGTGACTCTGGCCCCTCTTTGTAAAGCAATGATAAAAGCATTGAATTTAAGCCCACTGATTTACCTGAACCAGTAGTACCTGCAACAAGAAGGTGTGGCATTTTTGTAAGATCAACCACCACTGGATGGCCAGATATATCTTTACCAAGCGCAAGTGGCAAAGTAGCTCGCGTTTGGTGAAATGCTTTGGATTCAAGAATATCGCGATAAGAGACAATATCTCTCTCCGCATTTGGGATTTCAATACCAATGGTGTTTTTACCTGCTATGACCTCAACCACCCTAACAGCAGTGACTGAGAGATTCCGAGCAAGATCCTTTGATAAGGCACTAATTTTGCTTACCTTGGTGCCCGCAGCAAGATCAATTTCATAACGAGTGACGACTGGCCCAGGGTGAAATTCAACCAACTGTCCTTCAATTTGAAACTCAGCAAGTGTTTCCTGGAGCCGTTGCCCCATAAGGTTATAATCTTTAATGTCGATATCCTTCTTCTGCTCAGGTTTATCAAGCAAAGTTGCATCAATTGTTGGCTTTTTGGTATTTGCAATCGGTTCAGTCAATGGTTGCTTTCTCGTTGCCTTTATCTTAGGCTTTTGAACATTTGAGGTTATTTCATCCATCGGCTTTGGAACAGAGTATGACCTAGCCACCGGTACGGATTTCTCTCTATTGAATAGTGATTGTAATAGTGGGTACCACGCCACCTGAAGAGAAAGCGAAAGCCCGGCAATAAGAATCGCTGACAATATCATTAAACTGCCGGTTACGTTGAATAGGCTAACCAGTGCAAGTGCGATCTGAAAGCCGACAAAACCGCCAGCAGGAGTAGACACAAATCCGGTATTATTTACAGTCAAACACAGTATACCCATGCAAGCAAGCAGACTGATTGCAACACCACATACATGATAAATACTCTGGTGGTATGACTTTCCTCTAAATACACGAATTCCTGAAAATAGAAAAAACAGAGGAAATAAGTAACTGACCATGCCCGTTAGTGAAATAACTAAATCTGCACAATAGGCGCCAAATAGACCAAGCTGATTGGCAATCGGTGCGTCCCATGCTGACTGATGCATCCAACCAGGATCTTTGGCGTTATAAGTGACAAGCGATACAAAAAGCATTAAGGAAATAAGTACCAGGAAAAAAGATTTGATCTCGTTTAAAACCGCTCGCATACACAAATACCCTACTACTTGCTGATATTATAAAAGTACCGTGATAAAATGCAATGACTATTCACTTTGTATTCTAAGCAATACACGTTATGATAACGAAAAAATGGAGTAACCATATGTCAGAAGCAAAACATTATGACCTTATTATTCTTGGATCAGGACCTGCTGGCTACACAGCAGGCGTTTATGCGGCGCGAGCAAACCTTAACTGTGCGATTATTACCGGACATGAAGTAGGTGGACAGCTGATGACAACAACAGAAGTTGAAAATTGGCCTGGCGATCCTGTTGGACTCGTTGGCCCCAAACTTATGGAACGAATGAAGGAACATGCTGTTGCAATGGGCTGTGACCTAATCATTGATCACATTAAAGAATGCAAGCTATCTGATCGACCATTTGAGTTAACAGGTCATGAGGGGCTATATACAAGCAGCGCTATGATTATAGCTACTGGTGCGAGCGCACGCTATCTTGGTCTTGAATCTGAAAAGTCATTTATGGGCAAAGGTGTATCAGCATGTGCTACCTGTGATGGTTTTTTCTACAAAGGCCTTCCCGTGGCAGTTGTTGGTGGCGGGAGCACTGCTATAACAGAGGCACTTTATCTTGCTAATATTGCCAGCCATGTGCACTTAATCCACAGAAGAGACCAGTTCAGAGCAGAACCTGTGCTACTTGAAAGACTACGAAAAATGGATAATGTGACATTTCATACCCATTATGAGCTTGAAGAGGTCCTTGGGGATGTCAAAGGCGTTAACAGCATATTATTAAAAAATAACCAATCACAAACAACCAAAAAAGTTGACGTACAAGGTGTGTTTATAGCAATTGGCCATGATCCAAATACATCCCTATTCAAGGATCAGCTTGAAATGCAAGGTGGCTATCTTACTGTCACAAGCGGACAGACAGGTAACTGCACAACAACAAGCATTCCTGGTGTATTTGCTGCTGGAGACGTTATGGACAGCGTATACCGTCAAGCAATTACATCTGCCGGAACTGGCTGCATGGCAGCACTTGATGCAGAGAAGTACTTATCTGAACTAGCGGAATAGTGGCGGAAATTTACAGCCATCATCAACTGAGTCACCTGCTATCGATCTGAAGGTGCCATGTTTTGTAGCTTTTGCGGTTGAAGACTTCAGCTGATCTAATGTAACAAGTGAAATATCGCCAACTAGAATTCTTAAATCAAGAACGTTCTCGATCTGCTGCTTGATCGCGGTATTTGATGTCACCAAGTCACAATCTAATATGCTTGCAAGCAGGGACTGATAAAAATCGTTGATATCAAACTTAATTCCTACACTACTGTCTGCGATGCTAAATTGCCCAGTGACACCTCGATCTACTTTAATCTTTAGCTTGTCTTTTAGATATTCAGAAAAATCATTATCAGATAGATCCCTCGTATTCTCATAAATTTCAGTTATTTGAGAATTTACCTTATTTTTATTACAAATACGAATTTTTTCTATGTTTATCCGTTTACATTTTGCTATTAGCTCACTAATAATTTTGTTGTTTTTATTTTCTATGATACTTTTATCTGACGGCTTGGCATCTATCTGTTTTTTACCAAGAGCTACATGTAATTTAATTTCTTGTCGCAAATCAGACCGCTCCATCTCCATTTTTTTAGCTTCGGTAACTATCTGTTCATATTCATTTGCTATTGATTGGATACGCGATCGAATATCTGCATAGTTTTTGTTAATTGCTATTTCCACGAGTTTATTTAATTTATCATCCTGCTCACGCATTCGCTCCTCTCTATCACTTACTAAATCTATTTCCCTTTCTATACGGGCAAGCGCATCGGTTAAAATTTGATCAATATTGAGATTAAAATCTTTCCGCAGGTCTCTATCAAAACTAATTTGCGGTAAGCTGATATCAACCCCGTCAAGACATTTAATTAGTGTGATATTA
>MDSV01219757.1_pt1 | contig 44169 bp, 38 predicted proteins | sample 810851 | NCBI WGS metagenome assembly MDSV01 (sample SAMN05326640, study PRJNA326480) | marine metagenome | isolation source: seawater | place: Atlantic Ocean: North East | collected 2012
CAGTCAATTTATCTACGTGCTGTTATGAAGCCAGAAATTTTAGGGTTCGCTTTGTTTCCTTGGATATTATTTTTTTTAGAAAAATATATGAATCAAAATAAAATAATATATTTATTTTATGCAACACCCTTCTTGGCTATTTTGATAAACACTAAAGCATCAATCGCAGGGATGACCCTCCTATATTTATTAATCTCATATTTTTACATAATAAAAAATTTTAAAATAAAAGATTTTGCCATAGTTTTTTTAGCTCTTACCTTTTTAGTAATTCTTTTGCAATATGAAAGTCAGACAATTACCGGAAATTCAATACTAGAAAGACCTTATGATTCTGAATACGATTATAAAGCTAATCCAAATATAATATATAAATTTTCTGCAACAGATATTATTCGTGAACCATTTTTTATGCTTGATGAAGATGGAAAAACAGTCCATAGTAATTCTGTAATAAATTTACTTTTATTAGATACATTTGGTGATTACTTTAACCAATTATTTGATTTTCAATCAAATTATTTTAATGAATTTCGTAAAGATATTTTTGTGGATGATTCAGAGACACTAATAACAAAAAAAAGAGAAATTAATTATTCAGGACCTTTTAGTAATATATTGAAATATAAATTAGACCACTTAAGAAAAATTATTTCAGTATTGTGGTCAATCATTTTTTATTTTTCAATTATTTACTTAGCATTTATAAACAATAAATTTAGAAAATTTTATTTAGCACCTTTTGCAGGAATAGTTTTACTTTATATAAATTCTTTAGGGGTACCGTCAAATAACTTTAATCCCATAAAAGGTGACACATTTAAAGCATTCTATTTTTCATTATTGCTAATCATATCTTTGGCATTTATAGCTTCACATTTCTTTAAGAAAATAAATTTTATGAAAGTGATACTAGTTTTTGTATTTGTACTTAGCATTGTGTTTGTTTCCGGACATCCTAAAGAAAATAGCCAGTTTCTTTCTGAACATTTAATTGCAGTAAATGATTACTCAATATTTTGTGAGTTAAATAATTTACTTATATATGAAAATACTGTGTTAAAAAAAATATTTATTTCTGGAAATGTTAATAATCTTAAATCTAACTGTAAACCTAGTAAAGATTCAAATCCAAATCCCTTATCACGTTTTAAATATGATGAACAATATCTATCAAGATGTGTAAATGGAAATAATGAAATTATTAGTAATCCATATGAAAATTTTTACTCAAACTCAAATATTAAAGAATGTAGAATTTATACTCTCGAACAGGTTCAAGAGCAAAAGGGTTTAATTTCTTATAGGATTCCATATTTTTCATTATTATTATTTGTATCAATATTTTTTATAATTCTTTTAAATAAATCGATATACAAAAATAAGATTAATAATTATTTAAAAACTATAAATTTTAAAAATAAAATCAAATAAATGAAATGTATCTAGATTGTATGAAGTTATATTTCTTAATGAAGTATCTGCACAACAGTGAGGAACATACAAAATAAATGTAGGTAAAGCTAAAAAGATATATGTTTTAATTAAATTTCTGGAATCTTCATTCTTATCTGGATAGGAAATATAAATTGTAAATAGACAGAAAAATAAAATAAATAACCACCTTCCCCAATCAAGCGCTACAACAAAAAGCGGCAATAGAGAAATGAACACAACTATTAATTCTTTGAAGTTTATTGATACCAACTTCGTTTTTAGTAAATAACTATTCCCTATAAAAAACAAAATACCAAAATTTAAAAATGTCATTAAATTGATTCTTTCAAATGTATATCCGATATTATCGAAGAAATCCCCATTAACTTTCAGATCTAACATATTCCCATCAAGTAAATCAGCACAGGAGTGTGGAAGGCTAAAGTTTTGAATTAAATTTAAGCACCAAACATCTTGATCGAAATAAGAATTTAATATTAATGGTGAAAATACAAATCCAACTAGGCTCAATAAGCACATAGAATATGCAATGTATAGAGCATTTTTTCTTTTAATATCAGAAACTTTGTATATGTAAAAAATAATAAATGGGAAAATAAATACATTTACAGAATGAGAATATATTGCAATAATATAAGTCAGCAAGCTTGCGTATATCAAATAACTGTCTTTCTTAAAGTTATACAAGATGATTAGACTAAAAGCCAAAAAACCAATTATTTCTTTACTATTTCCACCTCTGAAGTCATTTATTACAAACAACATGTAAAAAGGGGATATAGTCATTATTACTGAAATGTAGTTTTGTCTTGAAATTGAAAAAATTTTTAATATATTGTACAAAATTAGCGAGTAGATTATTGAAATTAAAACAGCTACTACAAGCTTTATGTCAGAATTTGGCGATACAAGTGTAATAAGTTCTCCTATTAGACCTCTTCTGTTCATTCCACCTGTATAATCTATGGACCACGAACTGAAATGAATTAAATAGTTCTTATAATTGAAATTTTTCATGTGTTCAAAAAATATAAACAAAGAAATATTAGAAAATAAAAATACAATTAAAGAATAATTTTTAGATTTGATTTCGGAATCAAACGTTTGTTTAGAAAGTATTTGATTAAAATTATAGATAAAAATATTGCAGGTAATTGCAAGAATGTTCAGCTTAATAATCTGTGTAAAAAGAATATAAATTGGCAATCCATAAAATTGGTAAAATAAAAATATATTTAATAAAAAAAGGAACTCAATAAAATTTAATGTTTTAAAAAATTTAAACAAAAATAATGTAAAAATTATAAAAAATATTCCTTGAATTACAAATACCATTTGAGAGTATCCAACGTAGTATGTTGTTTTTGAATCTTTTAAATCAAAAGATTTTCCAATTACTTTATTAATGCACTTAATGTTTCCAAATTCGGGGAAAACAGGCACACGCTCGTACATCACTTCGAAAGAATTAATTAATCCCGATTTTTGATTACTATTAAGCTCTTCAGAAAATGTAACTGAACAATTCTCAAAATAAACTACCTCTTCGTCTATTTGTTCAATTAAATAATTAAATAATTGAAAGGATAGAATAATAAATAAAACCACTGAGATTAATGATTTATTATTTTTTATGATTTGCATTTTCAACTATTTTAGTTCAAATAGAGGTAGAAGTGGTTAATCTAAATATAAGATTTACTAAAAAGATAGAAAAATATGTCTAAAAAATTAAAAATAGCAGTTGTAGGCGGGGCAGGCCATATAGGGCTACCATTTAGTTGCTTCATTTCTTCTAAAAATCACGAAGTAGTGATTGTTGACAATAATAAATCTACTTTAGATAAAATTAATAATGATATCCTTCCTTTTTTTGAAGAAGGGTTAGATTATTATTTAAAAGTAGCAAAAAAAAATAATTTACAACTATCTGATAATTTAGATTCAATTCAAGGATGCAATTTAATTATTGTTACTCTTGGAACCTCATCTGTAGAAAAAGAGATTGAAAAATTTAATAGCTTAGTAGAATCTTTAATCAAATCTGCAGATAGAGGAAGCATGCTAATGTTAAGAAGCACCGTTGCAATCAATGAAATTAACAATATTTATTCAAAAACGTTACTTAATGAAAAGGATATTAAATTAGCATATTGTCCCGAAAGAATTGCAGAAGGAAAGGGTTTGGTTGAAATAGAGAAGATACCACAAATTATCGGTTTAGACGATAAAGACAATTCAGGACCTTTTGTAAGTTTTTTTAGTTCACTTGGAATTAAATCTCATGTAACAAGTTTTGAGAACGCAGCATTTTTGAAATTATTCTCTAACGCATATAGGTATAGCGAATTTACGTTAGTAAATGAGTTTTCAAACATTGCAAATAAAAACAACATTGATTTTTCTGAAATTATAAATCTAGCAAGTTTAGATTACCCTAGATTAAGCCATATTCCCTCTACTGGTTTTGTCGGAGGCCCATGTCTTATAAAGGATACAAAAACATTTAAAAATGAGTACTCTAATGAAAGTAAAGTAATAACCGCATTACAAAATACAAATAGTGAATTTATGGATTTAATTTTAAATTATTGTACGAAAAACTTTGAGGATAAAAAAATAATTCAGCTGGGGTTATCTTTTAAACCAAATTCAGATGATATAAGAAGCTCACTGTCTTTAGAATTATATAAAAAATTAAATAAAAATGGATTTAAGGTTTTTCCAGTAGATCCTAATTTAAATGACGAGACTTTAGAATTTGAATTGTATAATTATGAAGAAATTCAAGATATTACAAATAATGTGTTGATTTCTACATTTCATGATGAGTTTAAAAAATTTGATTTAAGCAATAAGAAAGTTTTTACAGTTGGAAATAAATAAATCACTTATTATTCCTTTGAAAGATGAAACCGAAGAGGTTGTAACTATTTTACAACGCTTCAAGCAGTTTTTAAAAGACGATACAGAACTAATCGTCGTACTAGACGAAGAAAGCGACCCAACATTTAATGCACTCAAAGATTCAAATTTAGGTATTGAAATTTTAGTTAGTGAAGAGGATCCAGGTGCAAGTAATGCAATAAAGTATGGGATAACTAGATCGAAGGGTAAGTACATTTGTATTGCAATGGGAGATGGAAGTGACGATCCTACGCAAGTAGAAGATTTATTACTTTTGGTAGAGAGAGGTTTAAGCGTGTCTGTTGCCTCAAGATACTCAAGAGGAGGCCAATTTATTGGTAAAAAAGGGTTTAAATATTTGTTAAGTAAGTATTCAGGCAAAGTTCTATATCATTTTTTTAGAATAGGAACTAAAGATCCAACTAACATGTTCAAAGCATATGATAAAAAATTTTTAGAAGAAATTAAAATTGAAAGTTCTGTTGGTTTTACTCTTGGTTTAGAGTTAGTGGTAAAAGCAAAGCTTAAAGGAAAAAGTATTGGAGAAATACCAACAATCTGGATTGATAGAGCTTTTGGAGAGTCAAAATTTAATCTTAAAAAGTTTATTCCAAAATATTTAAAATGGGTTAGAAGATTGTTAGTGAGAAGAGCATGAGTGAGAAAGTCTTAGTTACAGGATCAGAAGGTTTTATAGGCGGATATATAGTAAAAGAACTTTTGAAAGAAGGGTATAAAGTTGTTGGTATTGATAACTTGTCTAAATATGGAAAAATAATTAGAAATCATTCTGATGATATCAATTATGAATTACATTTAGGAGATGTAAAAGATACTGATTTATTTTTTAATTTATTAAAAGACTGTGATTATTTAATTGCAGGAGCTGCCATGATTGGTGGAATTTCTTACTTTCATGATTTCGCTTATGATTTATTATCTGAAAATGAAAAAATAATATCTTCTACAACAGATACTGCTATTGAATGTCAAAATAATCATAAATTAAAGAGAACTGTTTTTTTAAGCTCATCTATGGTATTTGAGTCAACTAATATATTCCCTACTAAAGAAGAAGATTTATTTAAAATACCTCCACCTGAAAGTTCTTATGGTTTTCAAAAACTTGCAGTTGAATATTTTGCTAGGTCTGCAAATTTGCAATACGGATTAGAGTACTCAATAGCTCGACCTTTTAATTGTGTTGGAATTGGTGAGGTTAAGTCTCTCAATAGTTCAGAGTCTTCCAATGAGAGCAAACTAACATTAAGCCATGTAGTTCCAGATTTAATAACTAAAGCCCTTGAAGGAAATGAATTTATAGAAATTCTCGGAAGTGGAAATCAAATCAGACACTACACATATGGTGAAGATTTAGCTGAGGGAATTGTTAAACTATTAAAACATCCTAACGCTAAAAATAATGATTTTAATCTTTCAACAAGTGAATCCACATCTGTTATAGATTTAGCAAACAAAATATGGATTAAAACTAGGGGATCTGACGATTTTCAATTTAAAAATGTTGAGGCATTTAAATATGACGTACAAAAGAGAGTACCGTCAACTGTTAAAGCAAAAGAACTCCTTGGATTTGAGGCTAAAACAACCTTAGATGAAATGTTAGATATTGTAATTCCCTGGGTTAAAGAAGCAAAAAAACTTGGATATTATTGATTTAGATTCGGTTAATTTCAATAATTTTTGATTTAGTTACCTTTTTTTCAATTTTTTGAGACAACGAAATTAAATATATTGCTGTAAAAAGAAATATTAAACAGACCATAAACCAAATTCCCTGCGGTCCACTATACGAAAAATACCTTATGATTATTATTTTATAAAATGAGTATATAGAAAAAATAAATGAAACTTGAGATAAAATATCTAAAAGTGCAGAATTCTGAAATTCTGAAATTTTAATTTTTAAATTAATTTTTGAATAATAATTCCTCAATGTGTACCAAATAAGTTTAAAAAACATAATAATTGGATTTAAATTACTCAATTCGTTTTGATATTTAATTTCGTTTTTAAATTGCCCTATTTTTATATCTTTGACAATAGATTTTTTGATAGAGTCAGTAACAACAAAAAAAGGATATCCATATCTGTAAAACAATTTTGGTAGTTTAAAATCAGAGAGTATTTTTTTAGAAAATAAAAATAAACCATTTAAAGGGTCATTTATGCTCCAGCTTCCAGTAGAAAATTTAATTAGAAAAGAAGCAAATGAATTTCCTAAATATCTTATTGTTGGGATTTTACCAACAATTCCATCATGCCAAAATCTATCACATTTTATAAAATCAAAATGCTCTTTTTGGATTATATCTTTCAAAAAAATTACATCCTGAAATGAAAATTGGTCATCTCCATCTATTTTGATTAAATAGTCATTTTTACTCTCGAGAAAATGATTTATCCCAATTTCCAAAGATTTACCAGCTCCATAGTTTTTTGTATTATTTATCAGAGTTAAATTTTCATAATTTTTTTCTAAATTTTGTATGATATTTTTAGTCTCATCACGACTATTATCATTAACAACTATTACTTCGTCGAAGTAATTAATATATTTGCTAACTACATCTTTAATAAATTTTTCTTCATTATATGCCAGTATGATTAGAGATATATTCACAATTTAATTATATAACTTTATAAAAGAGATTATTTGATTGATATATTTTCAATATTAATTAAAAATGTTTAATTTTGAATATTTTAAAATTTTTAAGAAAATAATAATACCGTCTTTTAATTTTATTTTTTTACCATCTTGGTAACTTCTTGCTTCATAACGAATTGGTACTTCAACAATATCAACATTGTTTTTTAAAAATTTTGATAGAACTTCAACCTCTATTCCAAATCCTCGTTCACGTAAATCTTTGCTTCGTAATTTATTTGCGTTCACCAACCAGTAGCAACTAGCAATGTCAGAAATTTTGTAATTATTAATTATTGAAAACAGTAATGAAAGAACCTTATTCCCAAAATATGTATAAAAATATAAGTTTTTTCTCTTTTTACCCCCGACTGTTCTTGACCCAATTACTAAACAATTTTCAAAATCAGATAATGAATTAAAAATTTCTGGAATGTCTTCAGGAAAATATTCTAAATCTGCATCGTGAACAAGGATATGGCTTGTTGTGATAAATTCTAACCCCTTTTTAACGGCATATCCTTTACCTCCATTTTTATCTGTTTTTATTAAAGAAATTTTATTACTTTTTTCTAGAATACTTTCAGCTATTGAATAACTGTTATCTTCGGAGCAGTCGTCAACTAATACAATTTGCTCAACAATTTTTATATCTAACAGCCTTGATACTGACTGAAGTAAAAACCTTTCTTCGTTGTAAAAAGGAACTATTACTCCTAAAGATGCATTTTCAATCATTACTTCATTATATTTCTTTTTTAAATAAAAAAATCTGTAAAAATATCGACAAAGTTTATTGCATAAAATATCTTAATTTACATATTGCTATAATTTATTTATGTTTTTAAAAAATTTTGGGTCAATAATTAAACCGGTAAGCAAATCTGACTTGCCTTATTTCTTAACTAGCCTGTTGTTTTTTGATATATTTTTTAAGTACACAAGAAGATATTATTATGTATTCGAAGATACTTTAGGTTATTACTTTTCGTTTCTAAGTAGAGATATAGTTTTATCATCATTCAGTTTTCTCGGATTAAGTTTGGCTATATCTGTTCTTGCAATGATTTTATACAAAACTATAATTAGTTATTTTTATTTATCTAATATTTTATCTTTTGTATTGATTTTCTTTTTATTAAAAATTTCAGACTTTCCCAGAACAAATTTTGCTTATTTCTTATTTATTTTTCCACTACTAATTTTTATTATTAAAAAGTTAAAACTAAATTATCTTGTTAAATCTCTATTTTTAGTTATCGGAATAATTATCTCATTAAATTATCAGGGAGAGTTCTTTGAATCCAGAGAAGCTTCATTTAAATCAAATATGCTTGCTGAAGATATAAGACCAAGTGTTGTCAATATATTTCAAGACAGAGATAAATTATATAATAATAGAAATAACCTTATAGAATTTAGAACTCTTGACTTTAATAACAAAATTTCAATTAAAGAATTTATATTATGCTGTGAAAATATCAGATCTACAGTTACAAAAGGAAAGCCTATTGGATATGTAGAAATATACAACGACAATCTTCTTTACGTATCTGCTACTGGCGATTTATTTTTTACAAGTATTAATGATTTAATGAGCAAATCAAGTTCAGATTTTAAAAAAATAAATACTAATTTTAGAGAAATTGTAACTAACAAATATATTTACGAAGTAGACACTAGATTTAGCTGGGGCGGTTGGGAAAGTGTAAGAAATATATTTTATGATCAAGAATACATATATATTTCATATATAGATGAAGTAGAAGATGAGTGCACAACTCTGAGCATAATTAAGGGAAAATTAAACTTCAACAATATACAGTTTAAAAAATTCTTTAGCTTGAATGAATGTATATCAAGGAACGCAGATAAATACACAGCAGCACAGTCTGGTGGTGCAATTGAAAATTTTGATGAAGATCACATAATTTTTACTACAGGTGACTTTAGGCAACGAAAATTGCCACAAGATAAAAATAGCCAATATGGGAAAACTTTAAAAATAAGCAAATTCGATTCAAGTTATGAAATATTAAGTATTGGCCATAGAAATGCCCAAGGAATAAGTAAAGTAGATGAAAATTTATTTTTATCTACAGAGCATGGGCCCAGAATGGGAGATGAAGTAAATTTAATTGATACAAACACCGTAAACAATTATGGTTGGCCATTATCATCTTACGGCGTACATTATGAATCAAGTTTTGGAATAAACTTCGTTTTTGATCAGGTTGTTGATGCTCCTTTAAATAAATCTCATAAGGAATTTGGTTTTAGTGAGCCAATATATTACTTCGGTTTTGACAAAGTTGTTGAACATGGAATTTCGGATATTGAAGTTGTAGAGGTAGATAATAATAATTTGAATTTCTTATTTGGATCTATGCATTACAGAAGGTTGTATCTTGGATCATATAATTTAATTGATAAAAATATGGTATCTCTTACTTCTTTCAATACTGGAAACAGAATAAGAGATATTGTTAAAGTAGACAGCAATACTTTTATTAGTGTTTTTGAAGACCCAGCTAGAATAGCCGTCGTTACTTTAAATGGTAGTTAAAAAATTTCTTTGGAGTTTTGTTAACTATACATTCTCTTAGTAACTTCTACCACATGCTTCATTTCTATTTTTTTCATTTTGGGAAATATAGGAAGCGATATAAGTAATTTTGAATATTTATCAGATAATTTAAACTTACTATTAGATTGTCTGTGAGATTTGTATGCATTTTGTCTATTAACTGGAGTTGGATAATGGATGCCAAACTCAACACCATTTTTTTTGCCAAACTCAATTAAAGAATTACGTTTTTTTGCTCTCAAAACATATAAATGCCATACATGATAGTTACCTGATTTTATATTTGGTGTAACAACTTCTTCTAAATCTTTTAATTCTTCATTATAAAAAGAGGCTATTAAATTTCTTTCTTCATTCCATTCTTTCAATTTTTTTAATTTTTTTGATAAAACAATACCTTGTATAGGTTGAAGCCTGCTATTAAATCCCAGAACTTCATGTTCGTATTTACTTTTACTTCCAAAATCTCTGATTAATTTAATTTTGTTATAAAATGTTTTCGAATTAGTTGTAACAGCTCCACCGTCACCCCAGGCACCAAGATTTTTTCCTGGATAAAAGCTGTATGCTGCTGCAATTGATTTGTCTCCAACTTTAGTTTGTAAATAGCTTGATCCATGAGCTTGAGCTGCATCTTCTATTAAATGCAACTTATAATTATTTGCTATTTTTTTTAAACCTACCATGTCTGCCATTTGTCCATAAAGATGAACTGGAATAATGGCTTTTGTTTTTTTTGTAACTTTTCTTTCAATTTGATCATTATCAATTAAATAAAATTCATCGTGGTCAACAAAAACAGGTGTTGCACCTGTTCTGCTAACTGCTAATGCAGTTGCAATAAAGGTGTTTACAGGAATTATTACTTCGTCTCCAGCGCCAATGTCAAGACCTCTTAAAATTATCTCAAGAGCATCTGTTCCGTTTGCACAACCAAGTGCATACTTTTGACCTGTAAAATTTGCATACTCGTTTTCAAAATTCTGAATATCTTTATTAAGTACAAATTGACTATTTTCAACTACTTTCGAAAAAGAACTCATTGAAGACTTAATCATGGGCTTGTGAATTCTTGATAAGTCGTTGAATTTTACATACATATTTTATACCTTTCTAACGTATTTTTTTTGCCGGATTTCCAGCATATACTCCAGGGACAGTAATACTTTTTGTTACTACGCTACCTGCACCAACTACAACATCATTACAAATGTTTACCGGAAGAATTGTTGAGTTGCTACCAATCAAGACATTATCCCCAATATTTGTGCTTAAAAAATTTTCTTTTTCAATTTTCATGTTTTTAAATTTGTCATTTGTAAACATAACACCATGAGCTATAAAACAGTCCTTCCCAATATTGACATTTGAACATATAAAAGAGTGGCTTTGAATTCTTGTATTCTCACCTATAAATGAATCTGACTGTATTTCGACGAAAGGCCCTACGAAAACGTTTTTATCTAAGGTACAACCATATAAATTAACTGGTTCAACTATTGTTACCGAATTATGTTTATTAATGTTTGTTATTGTCATGACTAAAGTTTAATTTTGTTGTTTATTTCTTCTAGGATTAATGTGTTTCTTAACATCAAATTTTCTGAAAATAGTTCATTAAAATCTTTTCCTAAAATTCTATTTTTAAAATCTTCGACTACTAGCTTTAATGGTTCCTGACTATTTATGAAAGGTACTAAAGTATCCCCTACAGAAAAATTAAATAAAGAATCATTTTTGTTAAATTTATCTTGTATGCTGTTAATTTTTTTATCATAAATTTTTATTGGTTCATCGGTGCTTATATCATCAAATATTAACATTTTATTATCACCTACTATTTCTAATGTCCTTTCTTTTTTTGGATGTAACCAGCTTACAAAAAAAGAAGCATAAAAATTTCTAAATTTTAGATTTACACTTGCAACTTCTGCCACAGGCGATTTCTCTCTTTTAAAAGTTGATACATCAATATTTTCAGGTATTTCGTCTGTAATCGCATTAAGAATTGATACATCATGGGTCATGAGGTCCCAAATCGCGTTTACATCCGTTCTTACAGGTCCTAGATTTGTTCTATTAAATTTCAAATATAATATTTCTCCAAATTCAGGACTGTCTATAGCTTCGATTAAATATTGAACGGATTTGTTATAAAGAAAAATATAGTTTGTGAGAAGTGTAAGGTTTTTTTCATTAGATATTTCAATCAGCTCTTTAACCTCTGATGTTTTTAAAGTGATAGGTTTTTCTACAAGAACATGTTTTTTATTATCGAGTAATTTTTTTACAATTTCAAAGTGTGTTGTAGATGGAGTTGCAACAACAGCACAGTCAAAATTTTCTTCAAAAAGTTGGTCTAAATTATTAAGGTAAGTGATAGATTCTTGAGTATTTTTTTCTTTATTAAAGGATTTATCAACAACAAATTTGAGATTAAAAAAATTGTTTTGTTCAAGAAGTCTAAAGTAATTTTTACCCCAGTATCCATTTCCAATAAGTGCTAAATCCATAAAATTATTATATCAATTTAGAAAAATAGCTTTAAAGTAGACTTGTTTAATTATCATTAAAATAAATTAATTATTGTTTTTTCTATATATGAAAAAATTTTTGAATGATCCAATTTATCGTAAATTTTATTTTTTAAAATGTTGGTATCGTTACTTTTTAACCAATTGTTATCATCTATATTTGAAATAATTTTTCGAAAGTCATGTTTGCTGGACACCAGTGGTAGATCTATATTTAGTAAAATACTTGATAGTTTCCTTTTTGGATCTGGGTCTGGATTGTCAATTATAAAGATTGGTTTTTCAAGGAGAAGATAATCGACGTAAATAGTTGATAAATCAGTTAATAAAATATCGCTCAAAATTAGTAAATCATAATCTTGATCTATTTGAATATTTTCTGAGAAGTAAATGTTATTCATATTTTTTACTTCTTTTTTAATTTTTTTTGGTACTTCGTCATTTATATGGGTTTTGATCACAAAGACAGTATTTGTATTTGAAAATTCATTTTCTAAAAATTGATAAAATTCAATATTAAAAGCAGAAAATATTGAATTATTATATTCTTCACTCCCTCTGTTTGATGTTGGAGCATATAAAATTATTTTTTTTTCACTTAGAGAGTTTCTAGTTTTAAGGCTATGTTGTTTTGTTTTATTTTCAATTAGCAATTGATTCCTTGGGTACCCAAGAACTTTTAAATTATTTGGATCAATAAATAACTCATTTATCAAAATATTTTTTTCACAAGGCGAGTGAAGCCAAACTTCGTCATAAAGCTTGTAGCTCTTAATGGTCTTATCTTTATTTACAGGAACATCTCCCTTAATTGAGTGTCCACAATAAAAAGTTGTAAAACCAAACACTTTAACAATCTTATGAAGAAAAATTCCATGTGAAGATATAAATATTTTGTTATGGAGTGCTTTCAATACATGAAAAAAATTTAAGAAAAAAAATATATTTTTACCGTATAGTTCTCTGAGTTTCTTGTATTCTTTATAGTCAATTGTTATATAAAAAAACTCAATATCTTTATTAATATTTTGATAAATGGTTTCTAGATTTCCTAATAATTGGTGTCCTACTAATAATACTGACTTATCTTTTTTTTTAAAAAAACTTGATATGAAAAGTCCAATAAACCAGTTTGTTAAAATAATTGAAAAAATAAAATAATGAGAAAATTTTAACTTATTAAACTTCATTTAGCAGTATCTTTCTTATTGTATGAAAAAAATTTTCAATTTTCAAAAGCTATTCTTTATATACTATAGTTATGATTTTTAAAGGAATCCGTAAAAGCTTTCAAAACATCCTATATGTATCCAGGATTAGCAATGTTAAAAATAAAAAGCTTAAAATTTTATCTTCTATAGTTCTATCAAATTTAAGTGTCTTATTTGATATATTTATTATTTTGTATTTTTCTTATTTACTAACAGATAAAGATACGAACTCTTTAAATTTAATTTATAAAAGTGTTTTAGATTACCTTCTTGACAATAATTATTTGATGATTCCCATAGTCATTTTTAGATTTTCTTTTTTCTATTTAGATAAGCTTAATTTACAAAAACTTACACTTGAAATGAGAGAAAGTCTCAGGAATTACCTTTTAAAAGAAATATATAAAAGAGGTAATTATTCAATTTCTGATTCAACATTCTATATTAATGAATTAACAGTTCATATTGCATATTTTTACAACGCATTTACGCAAGCTTTAAATTTTACTTTCCAATTTTTTGTATATGGATATTTTCTACTATATTCAAATTCTGAATTTTCGATATACCTTCTTGCATTGGGAGTAGTAGTTTATTTTCCAACGAGAATTTTATTAAAGCAAGCAAGAAAGTATATTCATATTTCATATGAAAAATCTAAATCAATTAGCAAAGACATTCAAAAGGTAATTGATAATATGTTTTTAATCAAAATTTTAAAAACGAGCGAATTTGAACTTTCAAAATTTAAAGAAGTTTCAAGTTCTTATGCATCAGCTAATATGAAAAATTTTAACTATTCAACTTTAAACACTTTATTTCCAATCACCTTTGCAACTTTAGTGTTCGTAGTTGCCCTATTGAATAAAACTATAATTAACTTGATAACGCTGGAATTTATTGGAATTTCTCTAAGGCTTGTTCAAACACTTGGAAACTTCAATAATTCACTTAACAGTTTGATAAATTCTCAAGTCCACATAGAGAAATTAATTGAGTTTGAAAATGATAAAGATACAAAATTAACTCCTTTAATTCTAGATGCAAATATAGACCAATCAACTGCTCTCAAACTTGAGGATGTTAGTTTTAAATACTTTGGTTCAGATGAGTATATGTTTGAAAATTTAAATTTAGAAATTATAAAAAATAAGCATACGGTAATTACGGGATTAAATGGTACTGGTAAAAGTACATTAATTGGACTTATGTCGGGAATATACTATGCATCAACAGGAGCTGTTAAAATATCTTCAGATAAATTAGGATACGTTGGTCCCTTACCTTTAATTCTGGATTCAACTTTAAAAGAAAATTTAAATTATGGAATTAAAGATAAAAAAAGTGATGAAAAATTATTAGAGTTTATTAATATTTTTGATTTATTTAATGGGAAAAAAGTAGATCTGGATTTGAGAGTAAACAATAAAAGTTTATCTTCTGGTCAAATGCAAAAAATTTCGTTTATAAGAGCAGTTTTATCAGATATGGAAATTTTATTTCTTGATGAATCAACTTCTAACCTAGATACCTCTACCAAAAACAATATATATTCTGTTTTAGATAATATGAATTTAACAATTATTAACTCTACGCATAGTAAGGACGAGTTTGAATACGATTATCATCTCAATATTCAAAATATTGAAGGTAAAAGGCTAGTTAGTTTTCAATAGCAGTTTAAAGTCAGCCATATAGTCTGAAAAAATCGTTTCAAAATTGAAATATTTTTCGATAACTTCAATTGCGTTTTCATTAAAATTTAAATCATTGTATTGATTTTCCAAACAATTATTTAATATTTCATTTAAATTTTCTGTGAATAATAATCCAGATTTCATATGTTCAATGATTTCTCTGTTATTTTCTATATCTTTTGCTATAACAATACAGCCTCTTGACATAGCTTCTAGAATCACTTTTGAATTACCCTCAAAGTTAGCAGTGGAAACAAAGTATTTGTATTTCTTATAAATATCTAGCAATTCGTTGTTTTCAACGTTATTAAATATTTTGATTTTTACATTAAGTTCTCTAGCTTGGTTTATTAAATCATCTTTCTTCGATCCTTCACCATATATATTTATTTCAAAATTTGTTCCTACAGATTCTTCAATTAGTTCTTTGAAATTCTTTTGGTTTTCTAATCTTCCAACGGCTAATATTTTATTCTCTTCAAAAATATTTTTTGACAAATCTACATCTACCCAATTCGGTCTTTTAACAATCTTCTTTGTATTTAAAAATCTTGATTTTAAAAACATTAAGTCTGATGAACTTGTTACTGAATAAATATCTGAAAAGAATATAGCTTTTTGAGTTAGTGTAAAGTATAAAATTCTTTTTAATAAACTTTTTTTATTTTTAATACTAAACAAATACATGTCATAGCCGGTTCGCATATAAAGTTTTGATTTTGTGATTAATTTTAAAATAATTGCTACCCAAGAGCCTAAAAGTTGATTTTGTTTGATTATTGTATTTCCTGCTTTGAAAAATATATTTCTTTTAATTAGGAAGGGAAAGTAAAAAGATTTTAATAAATTGAATATTTTGTACTTACTTTTATTTGTTGATGAATATATTGGAAATACATCAATTTTGCTATTTTTTAAAATGTTTAAATCAGCATTATCTCCATAGGTAATAAATGTAACTTTGAAACCATTATCAACTAGTAAATTGTAAAACCTTAGCTCTCTTTGTAGGTGACCGCTATTTGACCATGTTTCTAGAGAATAATCAAAGGTAAATAATAAAACTATATGCATTATGATTAATGATAGTTAATTAATTTATCTTATTTAGTTATGAAAAAAGTACTATTAGTTCACAATCAATATAGACAATTTGGTGGAGAAGATTCCGCAGTATTTGGTGATGAGAAATTGTTACTAAACGATTATATTGTGGAAAAACACATTTATGACAACAAAGAATCAATAGACTTTTTTGACTTTATTAATTTCATATTTTTGACAAATCCAAAATCAAATAACTCACTGGATAAAAAAATTAAAGAATTTAATCCCGATATAATTTATATTCACAATTTGTGGTTTAAGGGTTCATTGGGAATATTTAGATTAATAAAAAAATATAAAATACCTGTTGTTGTAAAAATTCATAATTTTAGATATTTATGCTGCAGTACATATTTTTCAAAAAGACATGTTAAAGAGAATAATTTTTGCCCTGCTTGTGGTTTCTCAAAAAAACTTTTGTTTAACAAATATTTTCCTGAATCTTATATTAAGTCGTTATTTTCAATTAGGTTTTCAAAAAAATTATTAAAGCTTATAAAAAAATCAGATGTCAATATTTTATTACTAACACAACACCACAAACATATTTTGTTGAATGAAAAAATTGAGCATAACAGAATATTTATTATGCCTAACTATATTCATTCTGAATTTACAAACGTTAATGAAAAAGAAAATATTTTTCTTTATGCTGGTAGGGTTTCTAAAGAAAAAGATGTGGAAGAAATAATTAAATCTTTTTTATCTATAAATTTGCCTAATTATAAATTGTATATTTTAGGTACGGGACCTGATTTATCGCGTTTACAGAAAAAATATAAACATGACAATATTAAATTTTTTGGCTTTTTAAATAATAATGAAGTTTTAAAATTTATAAAAAAATCAAAAGTTGTAGTTTCTGCAACTAAGCTTTTTGAAGGACAACCTACACTGTTATGTGAAGCATCGTTAAACTCAATACCAGTTATTTTTCCAGATAATGGAGGTATTAAAGAGTTTTTGCCAAAAAATTATAAATTTTTATATGAACAGTCAAATTATAATAGTTTTCAGAAAGCAATGAACAACATAGTTAATGAAGATATTCAACAAATAGGAAAAGAAAATTATGATTTTATTTCCAAATTAATCAACAAAGACAATTTACTTAAAGTATTTTCGGAGGCAGTAAGTGAGTAAATGAAACCATTAATTTCAGTAATCATGTCTGTTTACAATGATTCTAAAAATTTAGACTCCTCTATAAGTAGCATTTTAAATCAAAGCTTTAGAAATTTTGAATTATTAATAATGAATGATGGATCTACAGAGAACATACAAAATTTATTAAGCAAGTATGAAAAAAATTCAAAAATTAAAATTTTTAAAAATGAAAGCAACATTGGACTTACAAAGTCATTAAATCTATTAATTAAAGAATCTTCGGGAAAATATATTGCTAGACAAGACTCAGATGATATAAGTATTTCTAATAGGCTTGATAAACAAATTAATTATTTAAATAAATATAATTTAGACCTATGTGGAACAAGGGCAATAATTAAAGGAACTACAAGGATTTCTCCAAACAGGTCCTATTATCTTCCTTTAAGTGTAAGTCTAAAAATTAAAAACCCGTTTATTCATGGAAGTCTTATTTATAAAAAATCATCAGTGAATAAAATAAATTTCTATGATGAAAATTTTTATTTTTCACAAGATTACAAACTTGTTAAGGATTTTTTCAATGCAGGTTATGCTTTGGGGATATTAAAAGAGCCACTTTATGTTCTTAATATCAAAGATAATATTTCAACAAAATACAAAGAAAAACAAAAATATTATGCAGATTGTGTAAAGAAAAACCAGGTCCCAAATGCGCAATTTAAAGATTAGCTTCAATGTTAGGCCAAAAGCTGGCCCCTGGGGTGGCGGCAACTTGTTTATTGAAAATTTAAAAGACTTTTTAGAATCAAATGGTCACCAAGTTGTATTTAACTTATTCGATTCTGATATTGATATTATTTTAGTAGTTGACCCGAGGCTATTGTCAGAAAGTGTTTTATTCACTATGAAAGAGATTGAGTTTTACAAAAAATATATTAATAATAATTGCAAAGTAGTTCATAGGATAAATGAATGTGATGAAAGAAAAAATACCACTGGTTTAAATGAATATTATCTTAAAGCAAACTTAGTGGCCGACTACACGGTTTTTGTAAGTGAATGGATTCGAAATCTTTATATAAATTTTGGATTTTCAAGAGAAAACTATAGCGTAATAATGTCTGGTTCTAATAATTTAATTTTTAATAATATGTACAGAGCTAAATGGAGAAAAGATGAACCTTTGCGTATTGTCACCCACCATTGGGGTGACAATTTAAATAAAGGTTTTGATATTTATGAATACCTTGATGAACAAATTTACAAACATTACCAAGATAAGTTAATTTTTACTTATATTGGTAATGTAAATAAAAATATAATTTTTAAAAATACTAATGTTATTGAGCCAAAGGCAGGAAATGAACTCTCAAGATTAATTAAGGAAAATCATATTTATTTAACAGCATCAATCAATGAGCCTTCCGGTAATCATCATATTGAGGCTGCCCAGTGCGGTCTTCCAATTCTTTATAGAAACAGTGGTGGAGTACCAGAATTTACAAAAGGATTTGGTATTAGCTTCGATGGAATTGAAGATTTTATAGAAAGCTTGGATGAAATAAAAAGTAAGTATAATTATTTCTTCGATAAGTTATCTACCTATCCATATAATTCAAATTTAATGTGTAAAGATTACTTAGATTTGTTTTTTGAGTTAAATAAATCAAGTAATAAAAAGTCAAAAACATCTCAAGAAACGAACAAATCTATGTATTACTTGAGTAAGTTCATATATAAATTTAACAAATTCTTAAATAGCATTAACATCTATGAAATTAAGGTTAGAATTAAAAAATACTTGTTAATCAAATTTCCAATTTTAAAAAATGAGAGAAATGTTGTTTGAATCTAGAATAAATAAATTTATTGGACATATTTATTTTTTAAATTTGTTTTTTTATATTATTTTCGGTCGTCCCTATAGTGGGGTTTATTTTCTTGGATTTAGATTAGGAGAAATAATTTTAGGGTTTTTTTTAATTCTAAATTTATTAATTTTATTTTTACCGATTAAATATTTAAGAACTCCAGCAAATTATGATAATTCCTTAATTTATATCTTTAAATTAATAACCTTTTCCTTCTTTGTAATTTTACTTTTAAATAGTGGTTCTTTAACTAACCTTTACTCCTATAAATCAAGTTCATATATTTGGATGTTGGGTGTAGTATTTTTCTCAGGCTATTTTGTAAATTTTATTTTTTATAAAAAAACGACTTTTATTTTAATAAGTTTTTATTTAGTCTATCAATTTAGTACTATTCATTATCCATTATCAATCATAAAATTCTTCGAAAATTATTCTGATAAATTTGATTTTCAAAAGGGTTCAGACTTATTAATTGTCTACATAGTGTCAATATTATTTATTCAAAGAAATTTAAAAAATAAATTTTTATCTCTCTCAATTTTTTTATTGTCTAGTTCAATTCTTCTTCCACTGTTTTTATACAAGAGCAAAGGGGCTTTTTTACCAGCTGTTATATTCATTATTTATTATGTAGTAATTGTTAAAAATGAATTATTTTTAAATAAATTAAAAACATTAGCTATATTATGTTTGGCGGTTGTTTTATTTTTTGTATCAACGTTTGAAGTATATGGAAACCTTAATTTTAAGAAAATGGGTATGGATGGCTACAATTCTGCGGAGGAGCTATCTCAACTCTTTAGTTCAAATGAAATTGAAAAAGGTCTGACTGCTATAACTACTGAGAAAAATACCGATGAGTTCTTCCTTTCATTTTATGTGCTTAACGGAAGACTATATTCAAGGGAAATGATGGCCAATTGGAGATTAGAAATTTGGCAGGATATCTTAAGAGATTTAAAAAATCAGAATAGATTCTTTAAAGGTTTTGGATATAATGAAATTATTCCAGCCATGGATCTTGTTCATAGAAGAGGCACAGATGGCACTAATGAAAACCCTCACAATTTTGTGTTTTATATTCTGGCAAGGGGAGGTCTAATCCAGCTGGCTTTATTTGCAATGTTCTTTATTCAGATTTTAAAAATTTACTATAAAAAACATAATAATTACCACATCCTTATTTTCTTAATTCCTATTTTTACAACATCTTTATTTGATGCGAGTATGGAGAGTATTAGATTTCCATTAATTTTTTATTCTTTTTTAAGTTATTTTATGATGTATAGTATTTTTGAAGATAGTAGGTTAATAAAAAGTAGCAATGAGTAATAACAAAGTAGCCCTAATAACAGGAATAACTGGTCAAGATGGTTATTACCTATCAAAGCTTTTACTTGAAAAAAATTATATTGTTCATGGGACAGTTAGAAGAAGTTCAAATATTAATACTGACAGAATAGATCCATTAATTGCAAAATATTCTAAAGAAGAAAAGTTATTTTTACATTATTCAGATTTATTAGACTCATCTTCGCTATCTTCTCTCATAAATTTAATCAAACCTGATGAGGTTTATAATTTAGCTGCTCAATCTCATGTGAGTGTTTCATTCAAAAACCCAATATTTACGACTCAAGTTGGCACATTAGGATCTCTGTCCTTAATGGAGGCAATCAGACATTCTGATAAAAAAATTAAATTTTACCAAGCATCATCATCTGAGATGTATGGAGGGGAAGAGTTGGTTGTGCTAGATGAAAACTCCCCATTAATTCCAAAAAGCCCATATGCATCCTCTAAAATTTTTGCTCATCACATGACTCAAATTTATAGAGATTCTTATGATTTATTTTTTGTCAATGGGATATTATTTAACCACGAGTCTCCTTATAGGGGTGAAACATTTGTTACAAAAAAAATAACAAAAGCTGTTGGAAGAATAGCCCAAGGACTTCAATCAAAACTAACATTAGGAAATTTAGATGCTAGTAGAGATTGGGGTTTTGCTGGTGACTATGTTGAGGGCATGTATCTAATGATGCAACATAAAACTCCTGAAGATTGGGTTCTGGCGACAGGAGAGACTCATACTGTTAAAGAGTTTCTTGAGCATGCTTTTGAAATCGTAAATCTAGATTGGAGTAAATATGTTGAAACTTCAGAAAAATATCTTCGTCCTAATGAAGTTGATTATTTACTTGGAGATTCTTCAAAAGCAAGATCAGAACTAAATTGGAAACCAAAACTAGAATTTAAAGAGTTAGTTGAATTAATGGTTAATTTTGATATGAAGGAAGCAGAAAGAGAAAGAGTTTTAATAGAAAATAATTTATTGAAACCTACTTGGGAATATCCTACTTAAGTAGTATTTTTTAAAAACCAATCATATGTTTTTTTTAATCCATCTTGTAGATGTGTTTTTGGTTTCCATCCAATTGAATTTATATAATTATTATCTAGAAGTTTTCTTGGATTACCGTCCGGCTTTGATTCATCAAAAGCAAGGCTTCCCTCAAATTTAATTAACTCTTTAATCATTTTTGCTAAATTTTTAATACTAATTTCTTCTCCACTGCCAATATTTACTATATTTTTATCTTGAGTTTTACCAATCAAGAATTCAATTGCTAGTGATAAGTCATCAACATATAAAAATTCTCTTAATGGTTTTCCAGTTCCCCATATTTCAAATTCTTTTCTACTTTCATTTTTTGCCATATGCATTCTTTTTATTAATCCAGGAATAACATGTGAATTATTTTCTGAAAAATTATCATTTGGACCGTATAGATTTGTTGGCATCAAGTTTATAATATTGTGGTTGTATTGTTTTTTCATAGCATCAGCTAATTCAATAGAGCTTAATTTGGCTACTGCATACGGTGAATTGGTTGGTTCAAGTTTTCCATTAAATATTTCATCTTCAGAAATTGGGTTTTTAGCATTTAAGGGGTAAATACAGCTACTTCCAAGATTGATAATTTGTATTTCAGGATATGGCATTAGCGATTCTAAAATATTCATATTTATTTTTAGATTTTCAAGTAAAAATTCAGTTCTAAAAGTATTGTTTGCTAGTATCCCGCCAACTTTAGCTGCTGCATTTATGACCACATCAGGTTTGACGTCCTCAATTGTCTTTTTAGTTTGTTCATAACTAAAAAGGTCTGTATCTTTTCTATTTGATGCTACAACACTACTAATTTTTGGAGATTTATTTAATACTCTGACACATGAAGAACCTACTAGTCCATTTGAGCCAAACACTAATACTTTTTTTTCTATCACTTAAGAGATAATAAAATATATTTAAAATTAGTTCTGAAGTTATTTTATTTATTACTTAAAATTAACTTAATGTGTGGATTTATTGGTGGTATCTCCAAAAGCCCTTTAAGTAGTTCTAATTTTAATCAAGCTAATTCCTATATTGTTTGCAGAGGTCCTGACAAAAACTTGTTTTTTAATAATAAGAATAAAGTTTTTAAAAATACTCTAGAAAACTACTATCATTTTGAATTTAATAGATTATCGATCTTAGACCTCTCTGAAAGTGCTAATCAACCAATGTATTCTGAAAATTTTGATTCGCTATTGATGTATAACGGTGAAATTTATAACCATGCAGAGTTGAGAGGAGAATTGAAATCGAATGGAGTAGAGTTTAAAACAAGCCACTCTGATACAGAAGTAATTTTAAAAGGAATTTCTAAATTTGGTATAGATTTTATTGAAAAATTAAATGGACAGTTTTCAATATTCTTTATCAATAATAAATCGAAAAAAGCATATTTAGTACGTGACAGGCTTGGTCAGAAGCCCCTTTATTATTCTCTTAAGAACAATACCTTACTTTTTTCATCAAATTTTCTCTCAATTAACAAATTACTAAGTTCTTCAATAATTAATGAAGAAAGTTTAAATAATTACTTAAATCTTGGTGTTGTTCCGGGTGACAAAACATTGACAGATGATATCTCAGAAGTTTTACCAGCACAAATAATTGAAATAGATATTCAAAATTTACAAATTAAAAATAAAAAAATATTTTGGGATATTGGTAGATTAAATACAAATTTTTCATTTAATACTGAAGAATATTTTAATTTATTTGATAATGCTGTACAGATTAGGCAAAATGCAGATGTTCCGGTTGCTTATTTTTTATCAGGAGGAATTGACTCTACTTCAATAGTAAAGAGTGCTCATCAAACATCTAGTGATAAAATAAATACATTTTCAGTTATTCAGAGTAATTCAAAATATGATGAATCACAATGGTCAGATATAGCTTCCAAAGCATTTAATACAAATCATATAAAACAGTCAATAGATGCCAATCTTAATATTGAATCAATTGAAAGTGCACTAAGTAGTTTAGATCAGCCATATTTTGATCCCTCAGTTTTACCATCTTTCTTGTTATCAAAAGAAATTTCAAAACACTACAAAGTAGCAATTTCTGGGGACGGTGGTGATGAATTAGTTGGTGGCTATGAGCGTATTGTAAAATCTGATACTATTAAATTAAGAACTAATTTTTCCAAGATGCTCTTTAAAATTTATCCTCCAAATTTTGGAACAGGAAATAAAATTTTAAGATATAGTAAAAAAAATGTAGATTCATATTGGTCTTTTCATGAGGATTTAAAGCTTTTAAATCTATTGAACATGAAACCAATTTTTTCATATAGAAATAATTACACTAACTCTAAAAAAAACCTAAACCTAAAAGATTTAATGATTGCAGACTATAAATTTTTTCTTTCAGAAATGATGCTTTTTAAAGTTGATAGGACATCAATGGCAAATTCTCTTGAGGTTAGATCACCATTCTTAGATTACAGGCTTATTGAATATGTTTTGGGTTCAAACTTGAGCTTCATTGATAACAACAATCCAAAAATTATTATGAAAAATTATTTAAATGAGAATTTTGATGAAGGGTTTTTAAATAGAAAAAAGCAAGGGTTTGTGTTTGATGTTGAAAATTGGGTGTATGAAAATATAGATTATATAAAAAGTGAAATGAGAGATTCTATAATAATTAATGAATTTAACAAAGACATATTTAACAAACTTTCTTTAATAAAATCACGTGTTAATGGTATAAGAATTTGGAAGTTATTTGTCCTGGAAAATTTTATGAAAAGATTATAAGAAATGAAAGCTGCAATACAAAGAGTAATTAGATATGCAAATATTCAGTTGTTCAAAAAAAAATTACCAAACCAAATTGTTGTGTACTTTCATGACGTTAGTAATAAAGATTTAGAAGCTATAAAAGATATAATTTTATTTTTCAAAAACTTAGAATATCAATTTGTACCAATTTCAGAAGTTTCAAAAAATTTTGGTTCAGCAAAAAAACTCTTTACTTTCACTTTTGACGACGGTTTTAAAACTTGGGGCAACTTACTACCAATCTTTAAAAATAATGATGTTATTGCTACATTTTTTTTGAATTCAATATTTTTAACCGATGAAAAACTTGATATTTTTTTGAATAATATTGCTCTAGTTGAAAAGTCAAAAATTATCGATAGACAAGGAATTAATGAGATTATTAATGATAGTCATGAAATCGGAGCCCATACCCATTCGCATTTTAAATTATCTAATTTAGATTTTGAAACTTTCAAAAATGAGATAGAAATCAATATGAAACATCTGGAAAGTTTTGATATAGAAATAACAAGTTTTGCAATACCTTACGGAATGAGTAGATATACTAATAAAAAGCAGATAGATTATTTACTTGATAGATTTGAAAATGTTTGCTTTGGTGAAGCTGGTATGTTATTTAATCAAGATTTAAACAACATTCAAAGATATCCTTGGCAGATTGACATAACATTTTATGAAAACTTGGTAAATTTAAGCACAAACACCTCTATTTTTAATTCTCTAACAAAACGAAGTGGTCTTGGCTAATCAATTATTCTTTGATGAATTTAATTGTATTGCTGAGTCAAATAAATAAAGAATAAGTTTAAATCCATCTTTAAATCTAGATATTTGAGTTTCTCCATATATTCGGCTTCTGTAATGGACTGGATACTCAAGAATTTTGTTCCCAAAATATGCAGAAGAAAAAATTAAATCAAAATCACCAAAAGGATCTTTACTATTTAAAATTTGTTGCCATTCGTAAATTTTATCAACAAGGTTTCTTTTAAACACTTTTGTACCACATAGGGAATCGGTGAGCTTTTGATTTATAATATATGAAATAATAAATTGAAACAGTATATTTCCTAAGTTGTTTATTCTTCTCATTGCTCCATCTTCCATCTTATAAATTAGTCTTGTACCATTTACAAAATCAGCTCTACCTTCCTCCACAATGCTAAAAAATGTAGATAATGTTTCAGGGTCAACACTTAAGTCGGAGTCTAAAATAGCTAACAACTCACCCTCAGAATTTTCTATTGCTTCATATACAGCTCCAGCTTTACCTTTTGATGATTGCTCAATTACTTTTATATTTAGGTCTTTATATTCAGATTTTATCTTGAATGCATTTTCAAGAGTTAAATCCTGAGACTTTGCGCAAACTAAAATAAATTCGACCTCACCACTTAATTTGGGCATTCTAGAAAATAATATTGGTAAATTTTTCTCCTCATTTTTTGCAGGAACAATTATTGTTTTTGAAAAATTTTGGAATTCGCTTGATGATTTACTAAAAAGCATATAGTTTTTTATTCCAAGATTAAACACAGATAAGCAAATCTCTAAAATTCTATTTATTAAATTTCCAAGTTTAAATAATCTGAATGGAAAAACTTGTCGTGTGTAGCTGTTAATCATTTCAAATCCAGCACTTTTTGCAATATTGTTTATTTTTTTTGGATGTATGTAGGATCTTGGGCGTGATTCTTTTTTTAAATTCAAAAGTTCAAACAAATAAAGTAAAAGGTTCCATTTAGTATTTACAGATGTGATTAGAAGTTTTCCATTTTGTTTAAGTGACTTATTTAGAGTATCTAAAAACTTAAAAATGTCAGATGTTAATTCAAATATATCTGTAACAACAATTAAATCATAAACTTCATCAGATAAAAGTTGATTGATGTCATCATCAATTTTTATATATTTAGTTTGTACTCCAAGATCAGAAGAGGCAATGGCATCTTCATTAACTATATGTAAAATATTTGCACCCTTATCAAAATATCTTTTTATCTCGTTATAATGCCTTATATTGTATGTTGATGCAGATAGCTTAAACACTTTTTTATTATAAATGAGTTAGCATATAAAGATACAATAAATTTTTACAACATAATTTATGATAGAAAACAGGAAAAAGCCAAAAACAGCAAATTTTTTTTGGGAAGGTCCGATTTCCAACTATGAAATTGCAAGTATAAATTCTTTCGTTAAAAGTGGTTTTTCGGTTAATTTATGGACATACAATCAGGAGTTGATTTCAAAGATAAACAGAAAAGTCAATATAATGGATGCATCAAATATCTTAAAAAAAGATATACTTTATCAACTTAATCAAAATTATCAAAAGGCAAATTATTCATCATTTTCAAATTTGTTTAGATATAAATTATTAGAAACTTATGGTGGATGGTGGTTTGACAGTGATTGTTTTTGCCACAAAGAAGTTGATGAATTTGTAAATCTAACAAAAGAACGAGATTATGTATTAGGTCTCGAAAAAGAAAATTATGTTGGAAGCGCTGTAATGTACTTTAATGAATTATCTTTGTTAAAAAAAATTCAGGAAAGAGCATACTCTGTTATTGAAAATAAAGACTATAAATTGAAATGGGGTGAAATTGGCCCCGACCTAATTACAGAAACTGTTATTTCTGAGGGGTTGATAAATACTATTTTTCCACCAGATTATTTTTTCCCAATTTCTCCTACAAATATTCAAGCCTTGTTTAATTCAAAAATTTCTTTTGATGATAAAGATAAAATTAATCAATCATTTACATGTCATACATGGAATGAAATGTTTAGAAAATATAATATAAATAAAAATATACATCCGCCAGAGAACTCATATATGTATCATCAATTTTTAGAATATGGTATTGGTTACAAAAATGAAGTGAAAATATATTCACAAAAAGTTATTCTTAGATTCATACCGTTTATTTCAATTATTTTTAAACTGTATTCTAGACTTCGAGTTACAATTAAAAATTATAAAATACAATGATAAAGAGAGCAGCATTAACAAGATATTTGACATATTTTGGTGGTATTTCTACAACTGCTTTAAGTATTTTTTTAATTAATTATTTTCTAGCTCCAAATGAATTTGCAGTTTGGGGTGTTGCAAATTCCTTAATTTATATTCTTTCACAGTTTGGTCAGTTAACTTATGTCCAGTATGTTGAAAAATATTTTCCAAACTTAACTGACGAGGAGAAAAAAAATACACTTTTTAAATTCGTAAAAACTGTTTTTGCTTTTTTCCCTGTCTGGTTTTTTATTTTAGTTTTGATGTATTTTTTGGGTTACTTTGCAAAATTTAATATTACTAATATCATTTATTTGTTTTTAATGATCAACATTTCAGTCGTGATTGAAGCGTCAATTGAAATTGTTTCTAAATATTTAGTTACAAAAAAAGAGAGTATTGGTCTAGATAAAAATGAATTTTTATATTCAAAATTTTTAAGACTATTTATTTTTACACTTTTGTTAATAAACGGATTTAGTATCTATCATCTTTTGTTCACAAATATAATCCTTAGATGTTTTTTATTTATTAAAATAATCAATTTAGAAAAGAATTCTTTTGCTAGTCTTTTTCGAGAAATTATTAGAGCACAAATTTGGAATAATAATTTTACAAAAATAAAATATACCTTTGTAGCTTTTGGCATTAAAACATTACTAATAGCCTTTTTAAATGTTACTTTTTTGTTTTATTCTACATTTGCTTCAAGTGAAGAAATTGCTGTCGTATCATTAGGCGTTTTAATAGTTAATAACTTAAGACCTGCAATTGGCTCTTTGACAAGTCTTTTATCACCAATGATTTCACAGAATGTTGAACAATCAAAACAAGATTCAGGATTAATTAGTAACGTACTTTATTTGAATTCATTTAGCGCATCAGTGTTTTTGTTTACTACTTGTATTCTTGTATTTTTTTATAATACATTTTTTGATATTACAAGTCTTGTAGGATATAGTCCTGATAGAGTAATTTTGTACTCTATACTTGCCTCAACTATAAGTTCACTTTATTTCCCCAAGTTGTGGCATGTAAAATTTTCTAACCTTGAAAATAAATTATTTCTAAATCTTTTCATAATATTTTTTATCACATTTTTATCTTTTGCTTTTTTACCAATAGTCGCAAATGTTTTAATTTTTTATATTATATTTGAGATACTTGTGTATGGCGTGAGTTATCGTTTGTATAGAATAGAATTTCCAAACTTTAAAAATAAATTAGCACCTACTTTTTATATGGCAATACTCATAATTTATTTAACTTTATTAGATGTGGGATTTGAAATTCTTCAAATAATTGTGTTTTTAATATTTGTATTTTATGATTTAAAAAAAGTAAAATCACTTCTATATTCAGATACTTTAGATTAATAGAGAGGGCTAACCTCTTGAGTTTTTAGCCAATGATCAGATTTATCATACAATAAGTGGGAATGTTTATGTTTAAATTTTAAATTGTCTTTGTAATCAACACTAAACAATCTAGCCTTGTGTATTTGGTTATTGTTTTTAAACTCAAAAGTAATATTTGTATCGCTAGTTATTGATGACCAATTTAGTTCATCGTTTGTTGAAAATTTATAATGTTCTTTAACTGACTCAGCATAAATCTTAGGCCCTGTAAGGCTTTCTATATTGTTTTTAAAAAGGCCTTGTTTAATATTTGAAATTATTAACTCTATTGTTCTCATCAAAATCGGATGTTCTTTTTTATAAAACAGTGCCCATTGAACATAATTATCTGGATTTTTTTCGGCACTAATTAATGCTTCATCATTATCATTAACGAAATTATTAATTGAGTTATTAAATTTTGAGTCAATATCTAAATAACAACCTCCATACTTGTAAAGTATCAAATACCTCCAAAAATCTGCTCTTGCAACAGGGTGTTTAAGCTTTGTGAATGCATCGAATATTTCTCCATTAAAATTAGAATTTACAAAATCATAGGTTTGATCGTCTGTATAAATAATAAATTGATGTTCAGGATTTAATTCTCTATTTTTTCTTAAAATTTTTTCAATTTTGTTTGGTAAATATTGCGTTTTCCAGGTTTGAAAAACATTTTTTTCTATCACATAGTAAATTTTAGATACATTATGTATTTTTACTCAGATTATTTAATTAATATTAAAAGAGATGTTAATTTCTAATAATAACTACGCGAGAAATTGTGATTTTGTATTTGCAGAAACGGTGGACTATCAAACTTTCGAATCTTTGAATAAAGATAGTCTTGATATTATTTATAAAAATGCTCATGAAATTACATATAAATCAAAAATTCTTAATATTTCTGATGGAGATACAATTTATTGCAAAACAGATTATCTAAGAGAGCTTTTCTATTTAATAAAAAAGACAAAAGTTAAAAATTTAAATCTTGTAACCCACCAATCAGATGTATCAATTTCAAGCAACTCATTAAATAAACTACCTGAAAATTTTAGTAACTGGTTTACGATTAATAAAAATTTATCATCTAATAAAGTAATTTCAATTCCAATAGGTCTAGCTGGTAATTTTTCAAAAAAAAATTTGCACGCAAAAGACTTTAATGAAAATAGAGTACCAAGTTTTGATTTGAAAAATAAAGAACAAAAAATTTATATAAACTTTAATAAAAACACAAATAGTTATGAACGAAACAAAGCTTTAAACATACTAAAAAATTATCACAATGCTTTTATTTCAGATGCAAACTTAACCAAAGATAAATATAAAGAAGATTTAAGTAAGTATGCTTTTGTACTTTGTCCTTGGGGCAATGGATTTGACACCCACAGAATTTGGGAAACTCTATATTCTGGATCTATTCCTATTACTAAGGACCATTACTCTTTTGAGTATTTGGAAAAGCTTCCAGTCATTATTATCAAAGACTATGAGGATCTATATAATCTGGATTTAAAAAATTATATTGAAAAATTTAATGTAGATTCATTCAATTTAAAGAAGCTATATTTAAATTATTGGATTTCAAAAATAAACGAAAATAAAACACATATTCATGACAGAAAAGAAAACAATATTATTATTAGTCGAAATGTTTCAATATATTTTAAGACTTTAATTTATTCAAAAAACAAATTTGAGAGTTACAAAAAGAAAATCTTGTATTACTTAAAAAAAGCAGTATTTAAGGCAACAAATTTATATAGGAATTAAATAAGACAAATATATTTACAAAAATTAGCAAAAAGAATATTTTTGAAAAATCATTACCGTTGGTTTTTTTAATTATTAAATCTAGCTTTAGAAAAACCATTAACAACAAAGGTATAGCAATTGGCAAGGTGTATCTTAGGCCAGTTGAAATATAGCTATAAAATGCACTAGAAAGTAATATAAACCCAGTTGTTAATATGGTAATGATGTCATAATAAGTTGGTTTCAATTCATGGAATAGTTTATTTTTTTTAGTTATATACAAAATCATAAGCAAAATTGACAAAGAAACATATGATATATGACTTCCTAGTTTTTCTAAATTAAAGTAATCAATACCAATAGATTTGAACCCAAAAGCAAACCTTTCAAAAGTTTCTGAAATTGTATGCTCAGAAACATATTTGCTAAAAGAGGGCAATTCGCTCTCATCCATCGTTGGCCAACCAATTCTATCATTATTTGCTCTTACTCCGTTTACTATTTCATCCCAAGAATCTGCCCATATATAAAATTCAGAATTTACATTGTAGAAAATATGTTTATTAAAGTTTTGATAGTTTTCATACAAGTACGGTGAAACCAAAGTGAAAAAAGTTAAAAAAACAATTAAGAATCTTTTAATTAAATATTTCTTATATAAGTATCCATATATCACGCTAAATAAAGATAAAGCAAAGAATACAGTTAGACCAGTATATTTTAGAAAGTAAACAGCAGCACCAATAGCCCCTAATATAATTGCATTTTTTTGTGTAGGCGCGCTATAAAATTGTTCAAAATAAATAAGTAATAGACAGAAGCCAAGAAAAAATATAGTTTCAACAAGTAATTGATGAATTAAGGCAAATGTTGGAATGACCAGGACAAGAAAGCTTAAATTAAAAAAAATAATTTTATTACTAAATTTTTTTTCAATTTTTAAAAAAAACAAGAAAGCTAAAATACAACTTAAAATTAAATTGGCATATTTTAAGTTGTAATAATTATCTAACTCACTTAATTCTGTATTGTAAAATAAGGATAAATAATAATTAAAAAATGGCATCCTGTTTCTATCACCTAAATACCAATAGTTATCACTCATCAAAATTGTTCTCACATGATTTAAATAAGCATTTTCGTCATATTTGTTAACAGGACTTATATCATTCATAACAAGATAAGAAAATATACAGAATATAGAAATTTCAACAAATAAAATAAAAAGTAAGTTTTTTTCTATAAAATTTTGGAATTTGATTAACATTTTTAAATTATATCATTATAAATCGTACTTAAGATTTATAATTCTTTTATGAACTTTTTATATTGCTTTGATGAAAAGTTTAATTTACAAGCTCTAAACTCAGTTAAGTCAGTTATAGACAATTCAACACATACGAATACAAAATTTTTTATAATTCACGATAATCCTGAAACCTTTCAGAAACTTATTAAAAAGCACTTAAACAATCATCAACAACGATTTAATTTTTGTAAATTCGATTTAAATACTATTGAATTTCCTAGACTAAAAAATTCACACGTTTCTAAAGCTACTTATTTTCGATTATTTTTTCAAAAATATATACCTGATGATATTGAATTTATTACCTATATAGATGCAGACATAATTTGTGTGTCTGAAAACTTAGAAAAATTAAATGACAAAATTATTGAGATTAGTTCAGATAGAACTCTTATTGGAGCTGTAACTGAAAGCGTAGGGGGTAATAATCAGAATAGACTTGGAATGCATAATGAAAAATATTTTAACGCTGGTGTTATGATTATAAATTTAAAACTTTGGAGAAAGAATTTTTCATTAAATCAAATCTTGGATCGAATGAATTTTTTAAAAGAAAATATATTATGGTGGGATCAGGATGTTCTAAATTCTTTGGTTGACGGAAATTATACCGAGATTGACTCAGGTTTTAACAAACAAGTAGGAAAAATTGATAAAAAATTTAATAAAAATGATATTTTTCTTCATTATTCCGGAAAAGTTAAACCCTGGAGTGTATCTTTTTTTGAAGATAATAGAAATAAATTTTATCAGGATTGTTTTAAAAATTTAAATATTACCAAATACCACATAGAGTATGTAAACAAATTAGATAATTTTGTATTTTTTAAAAATTTGATTTTAGGTCATTATAAAAAATATGGAAATTTTGAAATTATTAAAAGTTATTTAAAATTTAAATGATGAGTAATAAATATAAAACCTATAAAGAAAATGTTGAATATAGAGAACCCCCAATAAATTTAAATCCTAAAGACAAGAACTTATTTCAGCATGAATTTTCTAAAAAGATAGATGAGTCTTATGTAAAAGTTGAAAAAAATGTTTATGTTTCAAACAAAAATCTATTAAATACTAAAAAATTTACTTTTTATATTCGTGATACTTTTATGAATTTTCCACCATTAAAAAATATTATTAAGCCATTAATTAATTTTTCTGTATATAAATATAATAAAGATTTCAACAAGGATATAGAGACTGGTGTTTGGGTTATAAATAATAAATCTGAAAACTATTTTCATTGGATGACGGAAGTTTTAACTCGAGTTTTAAGCTTCAGCAAAACTGGTAAAAAATCTACAATACTTTTACCCAAAAATTTTGAAAAACTTGAATATGTACCTAAAACATTGGAATTAATGAAAGTTTCTTATAATTTTTATGAAAATGACACATTTCACAAAGTAAATGAATTACATCTTACAAACCATACAGCACCAGCAGGAAACTATAATTCACGAATAATCAACGATCTCCATAATAAGTTGGGTAATCAAAATAGGGATTTGTCTAAAAAAAGATTGTGGGTAAGTAGAAAATATTCAAATAGAAGGTTCTTGCTAAATGAAGATGGCATTGAGAACCTTCTGCACAAATACAATATTGAGATTTTTTATCCAGAAAAGTATTCTTATTCTGATCAAATAGAACACTATAGAAATTCAGAATTTATTGGTGGGGTTGCTGGTGCTGCTTTAGCAAATATGCTCTATATGAAAAAAAATAGTTCTGTTCTTGAATTAAGGGCAAAAAATGATGATCTTAATAATTGTCATTATTCACTAGCGTGCTCATTAGGAAATAATTTCTATTATATAATTTGTGAAAATGATGACCAAGATAATTCAATTGTAAACCCAGAGGATTTAGAAGAAGTTTTTAAGGTTATTTTTAAAAATTAGACAATACGAAATGTCCTATTAGAACTAGTATTAAATCACATGTCAGAAAATAGTCTCTACATCGAAAATTATAAACGTTTCAAAAATCAAGAAATTATTCTTTATCACCATCTTGGTCTGGGAGATATGATAATTTGTAACGGATTAGTTAACAAGCTAAGTGAAAATTTTAAAAAAATCAATTTAATAATAGACAAAAAATTCCACAAACAAGCAGATTTTCTATATAGAGAAAATCCGACTGTAGAAATAGTTTCAGCTCCTTTAGAAGCTGTCAATACTTTACATGATTTTGTTGAAAAATTTGCAAAAGATAATGAATTAAAAATTTTAAAAATCGGATGGACAGATTCTGGAAAGCCTTTTTATTATGATTTTTACAAATTGGTCAAATTTCCTTACAGATTCTCTTATAAATATTTTTATTTTCCAAAAGATGAAAAACTTGAAAATGAGCTTATGGATTATTTAATAAAATACTATAAAGTTGATTCTTCTAATTATGTATTAGTTCATAAAGATGCCTCAAATGAATCTTACGACCTAAAGATTAAAAGTAAGCAAATTATATATGTAGATAAAGAAACAGATATATTTAATAACATATTTCTATATTCTAAATTAATAAAGGATGCATCTGAAGTACATTGTGTTAATAGCAGCTTCCTTCATTTAGTTGATAGAGTTGATACTAACGCAAAGCTAATATATCATGACGTTCGTGGAAGTATAATTAAGTGTAAAAAGAAATGGAATATTAAATATTATGAAAATAAAAATTGAGATATCCGTTGGGGAGTTGTTAGATAAGCTTTCTATCTTAAAAATTAAAAAAGTAAAAATAGAAGACTCACAAAAATTATTAGACATAAATAAAGAACTTAAGTTTCTGCAAGAAACGGCAGATGTAATAAGAAAAACAAATGAGAAAGAGTTTGATAGATTTTTATCAACTTTAGTTTCAATTAACACAAAATTGTGGGATATTGAAGATGAAATAAGGGTGTACGAAAAAGAATCAAATTTTAATGAAAAATTTATTTCCCTAGCAAGAGATGTATATTTTACTAATGATGAAAGATTTGATTGCAAAAATAGAATTAACAAATTTTTTGGTTCAGAAGTTAATGAAGTCAAAGAATATGTAGATTATAAAAAATAATTATTTAATAAAATTTTCAAGCTTTTCAAAAAACATTTCTTGATTGTATAAACGGTTTACTGTTTCTATAGAATTTCTACTTAAATTTTTGAGCAGTTCACTATTACTTAAAACCGAATTTATATGTTTAGACCACTCTTCAGCATTATTGCTTTCCACAAAGTAAATATTTTCCTTATGTTTAAAATTATCTAGATCCCAAAACCCTTTGGTTTTAGTAATCATTACAGGTACTCCTAGAGACATTGATTGCAAAGTTACACTTTGGCCTGATGGTTGGAAAGTTTCTTGTAATGGTAGGAAGGTAAGAACTGCATTTTCATATAAGTTTTTTAACTCTACGTCTGTAAGGGCAGAGCTGTTCCAATCTCCATATATAACTTCAGTATTATTATTTTTTATTTTCTGAGAAATATTTTGGTTAGTAACTATTTTTATTTTTATATTTGATAAGTTATTTGAAATATCAATTAATTTATTGAAATCTCTATTTCCATCATTTCCAATAAATAAAATATAATCATTTGAATTTGGATTATATTTTTTTGAGGGATGCCAAAAATTTAAATTTATACCAAATGGAACAAACTTAAATTTTGACTCAAAACGAGGATATCTTAATTTTGCTAACTCATACTCACCTTTGCCTAGAAATATTAGATTATTTACATTTTTTATAATGTATTTAAGAAAGAAATTTTGAATCGTATAAATAAATTTATTTCCATATTTTTTTGAAAACAAACCCATAACAATAAAAATAAGCCTTTTGTTTTGATCTTTATATTTTGCATAAATAAACATAGGGAGTGATGAGATCCCTAGACGATCGTTTGTTGCTATGATATTGTTTGAATCTTTTATATGCTCAAAATTATTTCTTGTAGTAATTAAGTGAATAAAGAAAGGCAGATTCGAAAACTTTCTCAATACTTTATCAATAATATTTAATAATTTTTGAAAGACGCTAAGCTTTTCTCCTTCAGGCAACATTTCGATGTAATTAGTATTTTTATATTTCTTTTTTATATAAAAGTAACCATAAAAAAACTCTGACGAATCAAAGCTATTCTTTTGAATTTTATTTCTTCTTCCACTTCCAAAAATATACAAAATTTTATGATTATTTGAGTTCACCTGCACATTTTAGTGTTTATAGATAATAAAATTTTTAATCCATGCTTAAAATGAAGCTATGAAATTGAGTATATTTACATCCATGACTAACCCGGAACAAAGGAAAGACCCTTGGAAAGAAGCAACCAAATGTTATGAAGATTTTGCTGATGAGTTAATAATCGTAGGAAAAAATTGGCCTGAAGAATTTAGTTTTGATTATATTGGTCAAGTCTTTCAAGAAGGCTTTAAACAGTCAACCGGAGACTGGGTTATTCATATGGATATAGATAATTTTTTTCACCAAAAAGATAAAGAAAAATTAAGAAAAATACTTAAAAAATACCCAGACTTTCCTGCGGTTGCGTTTCCAAAATTTCAATTCTTCCAACCCAAAAGATATAATCTTAAAGCTAAAATGTGCATTGCATTAAATAAAAAACAATTTCCAAATATACAAATGAATGGTGGAGGAGATGTATGCCAGCCAACATTAGATGGAAAATTAATTAGCCCAGAGAATGTCCCTTATGAGAAAATTGCAATTTGGAATTATGACTCTGTTTTCAAAACAAAGAATATTATTTCACATGATAGAGCAAGGTTTGCGAGGGCATGGCATTCTTATTTTGGAGACTACGGGGATAGAGGCGGTCCTACAGAAAAAGAAGCTTTCGATGCTTGGTTAAACATGATAAAAAAAAGATATTCGTATCATTACCTGAGAATGAAGATTGAAAACCATCCTAAATATATTATTAATAAATTAAACGATATTAATGAAGAGCAATTTGGCTATAATCTCTTTGGAGTAGAAGAAAACATAAAAAAATTAGAATTAAATAAATTAAAAGATACATATAAAAATTACATTAAAAATTACTTAATAGTTAAATAAATGAAATATTTGGAATGTTAAAAATTTTAAAAAGTAAATATTTCTCATTATTTTTTTTATTGTTTGTTATCTTGCTTTTTACAAAAATAGACTTTCGTATTCAAACAGATATTACATGCTGTAGTGATGATTTTGATTATTTCATACACGCTGAAACTATTGCAGAAGACTTTGATTTTGATTATACAAATCAACTTGAAGGGTTTGAAAATAAAAGATTCAATAAAGTAAAAACTGCACCAAAGGGTTTTCTGGGAAGTGGACTGCTTGCTTCCCCTTTTTTATTTATTGGAAATATTTTTGATCAAATATTTGGTTCAGTAAGTAATAATCATGTAAATTTTAAAATTTTATTCTATTCTTTTTCTGCATATTTTTACTTTATTGCCTCTTCATATTTCCTGTTTAAAAGTTTAAGGTATATCGGTTTTGAGATTACAGCGTCAAAAACTCTCCTTTTTATTTCTGGTTCGGGCGTTATTTATTATTTTTTTGAAAGATATAGTATGACGCATGTCTATGAAGTATTCGCTGCTTCGTTAATAATATATTTTTCGGCTAAATTTTATAAAAGTAACAGTGATTTATTCGCATTTTTAATTCCAGCGGCTGTTTTTATTGGGTTTGAAATAAAATGGATTCATTATTACTTTATTTTTCTTCCTTTATTAATTAAGCATATATTGAAATCTAAAAATAATTTATTTCACAACAAGTTTTTTATTTCCTCAATGCTTTTATTTACAGCTCTTCATTTCTATTTTTCTAAGTTGATATATGGAGTACTGACAATTAATCCACATTATGTTCACTACAATACTGAAAATACTGAAGTACAAGATTTATTGTCTGAAGGTTTTTTATCTCTTTCATTTTATATAAAAAATATTAAAAATGTTTTTGTTCATTTTTATACACAAGAGTTTGGACTTATTTATTTTCAGCCAATAATATTTATTATTATTTTTGGTTCAATGAGTTATTTTTTATATTGTCTTGTAAAAAAAGAAAATTTAATAATAGCAGCGCTTTTCTTTTTACTGAGCTGGCAAGAGTTTGCAATTTCTCTAATTTGGACTTCACCGGGTTCAGCTTATGCCTATAGATACCTTATGAACCTTGCTCCTCTTGGTGTTTTATTTTTATGTTATTTGTATAAAAATTATGACATTAAGTATCTTGATAGTTATTTAATATTTTTTTCTTCCTTTTCAATAATCTCAGTATTGTTTTTTGAAACAACCGAGTTTACTCAATTAAGCCTTGAACCAACGATAAATGCCTTTGGTGACCTTTCAAGATACACCCAGCGTTATTATCTTTCGGGATTGTTTAAATCATTTATTGCCATAGAGTCATATCTCAAAATATTTACAACGAGCTTTTTAGGAATGTTTTTTTTCAAAATACTTGTCTTCTTTTTGACTCCCGAGGGACTAAATTCGTACCTCGAGTTACTTGGTCTACCAATATCTAATGAAAAATTTCAGCTTTTGTTAATTGAATTAAATGAAACAACTGCTGTATATTTTCTTATTTCATCTTTATTATGCTTATTATTTGCTTTCTCTATTTTTAGATTTCTGAATATTCAAAACAGCGTAGATAAATAATATATTCAGCCAAGAAAAAAACCTAAAGATTAATGATGTTATTAATATCTGGATTGCCGTTAAGCCATGATATAAATTAGTTAAAATCAAAACACCTTCGTTTATTCCAAAATTTCCGGGTGTAAATTTTATAATATTTGCAACACCTGAAAGGCTCACATATGAAGCAATTTGCAAATAGTCTATATCAAAATTTAAAATTTGGAATAAATAATAATGTGTACCTATATTTATTGCGATTAATATAGCTGTATAAATAAACAAATTCACAATTTTTTTGAAAGAGAGACTTAGAGACTTAAGAGAATATTTATTTATAAATAATAAATGTTTATTTGTATATATTTTTGACAACAACAAAAGAAGTATTATTCCAAATAATACAATTAGGCCCCATAGAATAGTAAATTTTAAAAAAACTTCAGAAATATTTAAAAAATATGAAAAACTAATAAAAAATAATATTATTACAAAAAGTAAATTTGTGAATATTGAAAGATAGATATTTAGATTTAAATTTTCCGTATAAGATATTTTATACTTTTGCTTTAGGTAATGAAATTTATAACCAGTACCCAAATTAAATGGTGTTGACAGATTTCCTGCTGTAGAATTAATTACCAAATTTAAAGTTTCAGTAAAAGACATTTCAATATTTTTAAGAGAATAAAGAATTTGATTCAGCTTTGTTTTACATAAGTAACTAAAAAAGAAAAATATAATCAGCGAAGATAAGTTTAGATAACTAAATTCCAATAAGCTCTTCATTTCATCTTGGTTGTTGTATAAAAAAAGAGCAAAAAAACCAACAAAAATAATAAATAAAATATTACTAATGTATGCTTTGAAAAATTTTTTCAATTTGTTACCTATATTTAATTTTTAATTATCTCCTTAATAAATTATACGCTTATAAATTTTGTTTAAATTTGCTATTATTAATTTATCCAATGAGTTTTAAATAAGATGGTTAAAATAATTTACAGAAAAATTAAATATTTTTTGGTACCTAAAAAATTAAAAAAAAACTTTATCCAAATTAATCATGAAAAGCAAGAAACTTTAAAAAAAACAATTACTGATGTTTATATACCTACTATTTCAAATGCTATGCCGAATGATAAAATTTCTGAAGAAGTAGACAGTCACTTAAGTAAAAGAATTTTTGTTGACAGGGTAACAGTGTTACCGTGGTTAGCTAAAAGTCTCAATTTTGAAAACCTGAATATTCTTGAAATAGGATGCGGAACCGGATCATCGTCTATAACTCTAGCTGAACAAGGAGCAAATGTTTTGGGAATAGATATTCATAAAGAATCTATTGAAGTTGCAAAGCTACGTGCTGAAATATATGGTCTAAATATTAGATTTAAAGAATATTCATCAGTAGATATAGATGAAATTAATGAATCTTTTGATGCAATAATTTTATATGCTACACTCGAACATCTGACAGTGGAAGAGAGAATAGAAACCTTAAAAAAATGTGAAAAAATTTTAAACAAAGGAGGTTACTTAATTATCATTGAGGCACCAAACAGACTTTGGTATTTTGATTCTCACACTTCAGAATTACCTTTTTTTCAATGGCTCCCCGATAATCTAGCGTATCTATATTCAAAACAAAGTCCAAAAATAACTTTTCGTGAAAACTATTTAGACAATAATTATAAAGAGTTACTAGGATTTTTACGTCGTGGAAGAGGAGTTAGCTATCATGAGTTTGAATTAGCATTTGGTAACTTCCCTAAACTTAATGTCATTTCTCGATTAAACAGACTCGTCTTTACAAAAAGTTACCTCAATACTTTTATTGTAAAGCCTATGTATAAGATGTTTTTAAAAAAGCAAACTCATGTTCAAAAAGCTTTTTATGATGAATACTTAGATTTTATTATAAAATTTAACTAAACACTTTTACTTGTAATAATTATAAATTATTTCCTGAACAATTTTAGAAATATCAAAAACAGAGTTGTTTACCTTTCCAAATGCTAAAAAGTTTTTCTTCTCCAACTTACTAACAGTAGGTTGACTAAAGCAGTTGGTAAAGTTAATAAAGGTATTTATATTGTTATTTAAGTCGATATCTTTACAGTAATTTTCAATATTCGAGATTGAAAAAATACTATATCTGTTCAAAATTTGATTGATTGATAAGTCATCAATATTTGTTATTTCCATCTTGTCATAATTAGGCCCGTGATCAGACTGAATAAAAAGTATGTCGTTTTCTAAATCTATTTTTTGAATTAAACCATCTATTTTTTTATAAGCACAATCTAAAGATTTCTGATAAGTTAGGATATCTGTTTTTGGTAGATCATATAATGGATTTTCTAGTAGCTTACAATCCGTACCTAATAGATAGGGTCCATGAGTATCCATAAAATGTAAAAAAACTGCTTTTGGAGTATTTTTTTCATTTATATTCATAAATATTTCCTCTAATTCTGGATCACCGCAGCTTTCAAAGCACCCTATGGATAAACTAGGATTAATTTTTATATAACCTTTCTCAATAAAAATCTTTAAAGGAGTTCTCATAATTAGATCGAAATATACTGTATTTTTTTCACTATATTCCTGTATGTTTTCTGTAATGCAGATGTCATTTTTATCTAAATTACAATTAAAAACTTGGCCAAATTTATAAATCGTATAATCATTGTTTCTTAAAATATTTTCAAAGACAGTATCACCATTGATATAGTCCTGAAGTAAATTATTTCGTTCTACAAAGTCAACATCACCATCCTCAAATATATAATCCATATTTAACATTGAAGAAACTGTATAGTGGGTTCTTCCAAAGGACGAGGTTGAGAGGCTATAGTTGTATAAATTATTTTTTACTAATAAATTTATGAACTTATTTGTATCATATTCATAGTATTTATCCATAGTTTTCAAACTTGGCAATCCATCATACATGACAAAATAAAGATCAGGTTTTTCAGAAAATTCTATTTTTAGATAATCTTCTGTAGTTTTACTAAGCGATTTATCTGTATCTAAATTCATACTTAAAGAATTAATAAAAAGTATTAATACAAAAATAGAATACGAAACAGTTGAGAATTCTAAAACACGGTTAAAAGATTTGTGGCGAGAAAGATAAATACATAGAGTTAGAAGTACAACAAAAGTTAAAAAACTGTAATTTGGAATAGATTTAATAATTTCAAAAGCTTCGAAATAAATAAAAATTGTTATGTTTGAATAGTTAAAAAATAAATAAAAAATAACAACAGCTGAATACTCTAGTTTTTTAAATACTTTGTATCTACAAAGAATTAATCTACAAATATTAAAAAGCAAAATGTATATTGAAGAAAATATTAATAAATTTATAGTTTCAGTTTTTGTGATCTGAAACCGATTAATTAAATATAAATGTATAAATGGAAGTGAAATTAAAATATTTTGCAATATAAAACTTTTGTTTATCATAATTTTTAATTCTAGTAAGAAGCTTTATAGAAGTTGAGTACCTTTTGTATCCCTTGTTAAGTTAATTAGCGGTCTTATCGATTAGCAAAATTATATCTTCAAGAAAAAGGTTAATACCATCTATTGTTAAATGGCTGCTGTCTCTGTAATATAAGGCTTCTTTAGTTGCTATTACACAAATTTCCTTGACTAAATTATTGCATAAGTACTTTTCTGGAGATATCAAGAAAAGGTTTGTAGAATTTATATTTTTATAGACATCGAGTAGATTTTTTTGAGTTCTTTCATCCTTCCAATAGGAATACTCAACTCCTATTGGCAAGTTACGTTTATTAATATTGGTTGATAATTTATCAATAGGATTAAATGGAATATTTGGAATTTGCTCAATCACTATTACAGTATTATTTCCTGAAATAAGTTTATTTATTGTGTTAGAAATATTTTTTTCTAAATTGTTATCTTGATATGTAGCATCCCAAATGTCTCCACTATAAATTATTATTGCGTCTTTTTGTTTAGAAATATATTCTTTTATGTTTACGTCAATTACATTAAGAGAGCATTCTTTTAAATATTTCTCGTTAAAAATAAATAAACAACTATTGCCTGTAAAGATTTCGAAATTATAATTTGTTAGTTTTTTTGATAGTAAATATCCCAATTCTCTTGATTGAGAATCTCCTAATAATATTATCTTTTGTTCTGCACCACTATTAAAAGAGCATATTTTATTTATTGAATTTATGTTATTGTTTTTATCAACATGACATAATTGACCATCAAGATTTGCAGTATAGTTTTCAAGGTTTATTGAGTAATCATAAAGTTTACTATCTTCATACTCAACAACACTCTTAGCATCGCTCAATATGAAAATACTCACACCAACACTAAAAAAGAGAGTGAAAATAAGTTTGTAATTTAAACTTTTCAAAAAATAAGTTTCAACTTTCTGATAATTAAGAACTGAAATTAGAAAAGTTAGAACTAAAGCCAAAACAATTTGAACAATGCTCAATGAAGAATCTAAAAAATTTGACCACTGAATACTTGTAAAATATATTCTAAAAAAGGCAAATATGGGTTGATGCAATAAATATATTGAGTAGCTACTTAACCCAATAATAGTAATAAATTTTAGGCTTAAAAATTTTGTTAGAAAGGTGGATGTAGTGTTTGAAAATATAATTAAGGAAATTCCAGTAAGTGCAATTAGCTTAGGTTCAATGTTATTTATTGACGTGTCTCCATAATAAATAATTGGAAACAACATTAAAGGAATCCCTATTTTTTCTAGATGTCTGATTTGTAAGTTATTACCCAATATCATTATTAGCACACCCAACAAAAGTTCCCACATCCTAAATTCAATTCTGTAGAATTTATCAGTAGTTTGTGTTAGTGAATTCAAATAAATAGAAATAAGCGCAATAAATCCAATAAAGAATGTAAAATACTTTTTCAAATATTTATAAATAAAATATGCAAACAGGGGAAACAACAAATAATACTGTTCTTCTATGGCTAAACTCCAAGTGTGAAGCAATGGCATAACTTTTGTAGATTCTGAAACATAAAAATCTAAATTCATAAAGTAAAAATTTGCGTAAAAGAAAATCGAAGCAATTGCTGAGTTAATATATTCCTGCATTGCCTTTGGGGTTAATAATAAGTAAGCAAATGGAATTGTAAAAAGCAGTATAGAAAATAGTGCTGGCAGTATTCTCCTCACCCTCCTTAAATAAAAGTTTTTAAAAGAAAAAGTACCGTTATTTAAATCAGAAATAATAATATTTGAGATCAGATATCCAGATATAACAAAAAAAATATCAACACCTAACCATCCACCTTTAAATATTTCAAACCCTGCATGATAAAACACAACAGACAATACTGCTACTGCTCTTAATCCATTAATGTCGCTTCTAAAAGGAATTCTTTTTATGTTAGATATATCTGTAATTTTCCATAAAAAGTTCATGACTTAATCTTAATCATTTTCTTTTAACTAAAGTTTTATGATGGGATAAATGTAATGGGAATTCTATGGGAACGTATATCTGTATTCGAATCTTTTGAAAAACCCTTGTGGGCGCTACAGGATTTGAACCTGTGACTTCTTCCTTGTAAGGGAAGCGCTCTGCCGGACTGAGCTAAGCGCCCTAGTTGATTATTATAAAACAAC